>Ga0116169_1000404_pt1 | contig 45830 bp, 40 predicted proteins | sample AD_UKC130_MetaG_FD_89796 | JGI IMG/M metagenome (GOLD analysis project Ga0116169, IMG submission 89796) | Active sludge microbial communities of municipal wastewater-treating anaerobic digesters from Canada - AD_UKC130_MetaG | ecosystem: Engineered > Bioreactor > Anaerobic > Digestate | place...
ACCGCCTTCCACCTGGCCCGGGCCTTTCACCTTGCCGGGCGCTGCATCGAGTGCGGCGAGTGCGAGCGGGTCTGCCCGGCCGGTATTCCCCTGGGCCGGTTGAACCGAAAGCTGGCGAAAACGGTGCGCGAAGAATACGGCTTTGAACCGGGCCTGGATGCGGAGGGCGAACCCTTCCAGGCCAGTTACAGGCCGGAAGACCCAGAGGAATTTATCCTGTAGAGGTGGTGAGAGCGAGATGTCAGCAATGCTGTTGCCTAAAGATAAATGGCCAGAATTTACGGGGAGGCTTGCCGGCAAGAACCTCTTTGCGCCGGCGCTGCAGGGCGGCATAAAGAAATTTGCCCCCGTTGCCGCGGGTGATACCGTGACGCTCGACGAGGGGAACACCACCGTGCCCCCCAAGGCGCTGCTCTTTCCCCAGACGGAGACGCTCTTCCGTTTCGCAGAGGGAGAGGAAGGGATGGAGCTCCCCGCCATCGATGAAGCGGCCGTCCTGCTGGGGGTGCGCCCCTGCGACGCCCGCGCCATGGCCATCGTGGATAAGCTCTTCCGCTGGGACTACGAGGATCCCTACTACCTGAAGCGCCGCGAGCTGGCCACCATCATCGGGCTGGCCTGCAGCGAGCCGGGCCTCAACTGCTTCTGCACCTCGGTGGGAGGAGGCCCGGCATCCACGGAAGGCCTGGACATTCTCATGGTGGACCTGGGAGAGAGCTACCTCCTGGAGGGGCTCACCGACAAGGGGCAGGCTCTTCTTGATGAGTTCAAGGACCTGCTCCAGGAGGCCGGCGCCGATGCCCTGCAGCGGAAGGAGCAGCTGGCGCAGGAGGCTGCGGCCAAGATCAAGCGCAGCGTGGATACCGCGGGAATCCCCGAGGCGCTGCCCGGGCTGTGGGAGGATCCCCTCTGGCAGAGGGTTTCTGCAGCCTGCCTGGGCTGCGGCATCTGCACCTACCTCTGCCCCACCTGTCACTGCTTCGACATCCAGGACGAGGTGGAGGGCGCGGCGGGGCGGCGCTGCCGCATGTGGGATTCGTGCATGTACGCCGAATACACGAAGCACACCTCGGGGCACAACCCCCGTCCCACCCGCCGGGAGCGGACCCGGAACCGGATCAACCACAAGTATTCCTATTATGTCGATAAGTTCGGGGTCATCGCCTGCGTCGGCTGCGGGCGGTGCTCCAACCTATGCCCGGTCAACATTGACCTTATCGACATTTTAAGGCAGGTGAAGGCGGCGCCATGAAAAATCAGGGCAATCCCTACATTCCCCATACGGCGACGATCGTGGACACCTGGTATGAAACCGGCGGCGAGCGCTGCATCAAGACCTTTAAGGTGGTCTTCGACGACCCCGCCGTGCGCGAGAGCTGGAGCCACCGCCCCGGCCAGTGCGCCATGATCGGCGTGCTCGGCGTGGGCGAGAGCATGATCTCCATCTCCTCCTCGCCGACGGAGGAGGGCTACCTGCGCTTCTCGGTGATGAAGGCGGGCAAGGTCACCACGGCGCTGCACCAGCTGGAGGCCGGCGACAAGATGACCGTGCGCGGCCCCTACGGGAACAGCTTCCCCGTGGAGGAGTGGAAGGGGAAGAAGATCCTCACCATCGGCGGCGGCATCGGCCAGGCGCCACTGCGCCCCATCGTGGAGTATGTCAAGGCCAACATGAAAGACTACGCCGGCCTCACCATGATCTACGGCGCCCGCACCTCGGGGGATCTCTGCTTCAAGAACGAATTTGCCGAGGCGGCGAAATGCGAGGGCGTCTGCTGCCACCTCTCCATCGACGTGGCGGAGGAGGGGTGGCCGCACTACGTGGGCTTTGTGCCCTCCCTGCTCATGGAGGTAAGCCCCTCGCCGGAAAACACCATCGCCATTACCTGCGGCCCGCCCATCATGATCCGCTTTGTCCTGGAAAACCTGAAGAAGCTCAACTTTGCCGACGAGCAGATCTACACCACCCTGGAAAACAGGATGAAGTGCGGCATTGGCAAGTGCGGCCGCTGCAACGCGGGGCACCTCTACGTCTGCAAGGACGGCCCCGTCTTCAGCTACGCCCAGCTGAAAAACGTTCCCGAGGCATTCGCCTAAACTCGCCCCAACCCAAAGTGGGACACCGGGGACGTACCTTGGTGTCCCACTTTTTTATTCTTTTCTCCAACCCGCCTATTGTGAGACACTAGGGACTTATACCCCCCCTTTGAAGGGGGGCAGGGGGGATTTAAAATGGACGGATTTTCACGCCCGCCCGTTAATACGCAACTCTTCTTTGCTGCATATTGCTAATTGTGTTTGCCTTAATTGGGTGAGGCCGGCATCGAGGGGTATTTTGCTTGGCATGGTAACAACCTGCGTTTTTGCCATTTTGCATCCGGGGCGAACGGTGCTAAAATACTATCAAGAGAAGCCATAACTGGGTGGTGCTGGTGGAGCGGATCGGTACGGTTGTCGAGGAAAAGGGCGAGACGGCGGTGGTGCGCCTGCGGCGCCACCTTTCCTGTGAAAACTGCGGCCGCTGCGGCGGCCTTCTCGGCGCCGCGGACAGACGGGATCATTACGTGGAAGCTGCGAACCCCATCCGGGCGCGAAAAGGGCAGAGCGTCATCGTGGAGATGGACGACCGCCAGGCCCTCTTTATCGCCTTTATGCTTTACCTGGTGCCCCTGGCCGGGCTGGTGGCGGGGATCTTCCTGGGCTTTGAAATCGCTTCCGCTTGGGGCTGGGAAGGCGCCCGGGAGCCGGTGGCCGCTGGAGCAGGCCTGCTTCTCATGGGACTCATCTTTGGACTTATCAGCCTCTGGGACCGCCGCGTCAAGAAGAGCGGCCGCTACCGGCCGGTGATTGCCGCGCTGGCCCCGGAAGAGAACCCTTCCGCCGGGACGGCGGATTGAATCATCGGCCGTGTGGCGGGGGAACCGGAGGGTTATAATGGCGGTCTATTTAACAGGAAGATCAGCTTTAAGGGAGATGATGGCATGTCCTTTCGGCGCAGATCCAGCCTTACCTTGCTGTTTCTTGCGGTGGCCATACCGCTGCTTCTGGGCGGTTGTCAAGTGATGGAGCACCTGGGCTTTCACCCTAAAGAAGTCGCCGCCGAGCCGGCCAGCCATGTAGACGAGAGGTTGGTGGAGGGGAGCAGGGCTTTTGGCTTCAATGTCTTCCGCGCTCTCTTTGAGAAAAATCCCCGCGGGAATATCTTCATCTCGCCGGCCAGCATCTCCATGGCCCTGGCCATGACCGCAAACGGGGCCGCCGGGGAGACCTTCCAGGCGATGATGGAGACGCTGCAGCTGCAGGGCATGGCTCTCCCCGACCTCAACGGGGCCTTTGCCGATCTTAAAAGCATCCTGGAGAACCCCGACCCCAAGGTGGAGCTGGCCATTGCCAATTCCCTCTGGTCGCGCCAGGGTGTTTCCTTCAATGAAGATTTCCTGCAGCGCAACCGCGACTATTTTGATGCCGAAATCCGCGAGCTCGATTTCAACCTTCCCCAGTCCGTGAAGACGATCAACGAATGGGTGAGGGAGCAGACCAGGGGCAAAATCGAAAAGATAATTGACGGCCCCATCGATTCCCTGACGGTTCTTTTCCTCATCAACGCCATCTACTTCCACGGTTCCTGGTCTCAGGAATTCAAGCCCAATATGACCCGGGAAATACCCTTTGAGCTCCCCGATGGGGAGACGAAATATCACCCGGTGATGTTCCAGGAAGACCGCTACCGCTATTTCCGGGGTGAAGGCTTTGAAGCGGTCAGCCTTCCCTACGGGAAGAATAAGCGGATCAGCATGGACATTTACCTGCCGGCGCGGGAGAGCTCCCTGGCGGTCTTCTTGGAGAAGCTGACCCCGGACAACTGGGCTGACTGGCAGTTCTCCTTCAGGGAGATGGAGGGCGAGATCGGGCTGCCCCGGTTCAAGTTTGAGTACGAGGCTTCGTTAAAAGAAATCCTGGAAAGACTGGGAATGGGGCCGGCCTTTGACCCGCAGCGCGCCGATTTCAGCGGCATGCGCCCCGTGCCGCCGGAGCTGTATATCAGCGAGGTTAAGCACAAGACATATATTGACGTGAATGAAAAGGGAACCGAGGCGGCGGCGGTGACCTCGGTGGAAGTGCGGGTAACCTCCCTGCAGCCGGAACCGGAGCGCTTCCGCATGGTTGTGGATCGGCCCTTTTTCTTCACCATCACCGACAACAAAACTGGGGCCATCCTCTTCATGGGCGCGGTGAACAACCCCTAGGGCGGGCATCCACCCCTGCCTGCTATCGTCGCGGGAGGCAGATGGGATATAATGGTAGGGGCGGGCTTCCACGCCCGCCCGTTATATATCGCGTTCCATATTGCCATCATCGCAGGGCCGGGCATGCCCGGCCCGGCCTTTTGCCGGCTGTTCTAGCTTTGCTGTAACCGCGGGCGAGGCATGCTTTGCTCCTGCGCATGCCCACACCATGCCATATCACATCAAAGCTCTTACTATCCACTTATCCTCTTTCAATCTCTTGCCCGGAGAGACCTTTTCATGTTAAAATACATGCAATTTACCCGGCAGATAACCCAATTTATGTTCGCGCATTCACCCCGGAGCTTGCGGGTGATATAAAATGGTGTAAAAGCAGGTAGCCGCAATCCTGCCAGTTCCATAAAATAGATAAAGAAATGGAGGAGAAGTTATGGCGAAAAAATACAATGTGGCGGTAGTAGGCGCCACGGGCATGGTTGGCCAGACCATGGTCGATGTCCTGGTGGAGCGGAATTTCCCCATGGCCGGTCTCAAGCTCCTTGCTTCGGCCCGCTCCAAGGATCTCAAAATCAAGGTGGGCGACCGGGAATACCCCGTGGAGGAGGCCCGGCCGCAGTCCTTTGCCGGGGTGGATTTTGCCTTCTTCAGCGCCGGCGAAGCCATTAGCAGGGAGCTGGCCCCGGAAGCGGTACGGCACGGCGCCATTGTCATTGACAACAGCAACGCCTTCCGCATGGAGAAAGACGTCCCCCTGGTGGTGCCGGAAGTAAACCCCGAAACGGTGCACCAGCACCGCGGTATCATCGCCAACCCCAACTGCTCCACCATCCAGATGGTTGTGGCCCTGCAGCCGCTGCACCAGGCCGCCGGGCTGAAGAGGGTGGTGGCGGCCACCTACCAGGCCGTCTCCGGGGCCGGCAGGGAAGCGGTGGAAGAGCTGCTGGGGCAGTGCCGGGCTTACCTGGCCGGGGAAGAGATCACCGCCGAATACATCCCCCACAAGGGAGCCGCCCGCTGCCACCAGCTGGCCTTCAACCTGGTGCCGCAGCTGGACGTTTTCGAGGAGAACGGCTACTGCAAGGAAGAGATGAAGATGGTCCGGGAGACGCGGAAGATAATGGGGCTTCCCGACCTGCCCGTAACGGCCACGACGGTGCGCGTGCCGGTGCTCAACGGCCATTCCATGGCCCTGAACGTGGAGCTGCAGTCGTCCCTCTCTCCGGAGGAGGCCCGCGAACTCCTGGCCAAGGCGCCCGGGCTGGTGGTCATGGACGATCCCGCCACCCTGACCTACCCCATGCCGCTCCACGCCAGCGGGCGCGACGAGGTATTCGTCGGGCGCATCCGCACCGACCACACCGTTCCCTTTGGGCTCAATCTCTGGGTCGTGGCCGACAATATCCGCAAAGGCGCCGCCGTCAACTCCATTCAGATCGCCGAACTGCTCCTGTAGCAAGTTAAAACTCGGGAGTTGGAAGCCTACATGAGGATCATTGTGCAGAAGTTTGGCGGCACCTGCACGGCCAACGAGCGGGTCCGCGAAGCCGCCGCCAGGCGCATCCGGCAGGCCCTGGAGAGCGGCTACAAGCCCGTGGCGGTAGTCTCAGCCATGGGCCGCGACGGCGATCCCTACGCCACTGACACCATAAAAAAGCTGGCTGAGAACATCTACCCCCAGACTCCCCTGCGGGAGATGGACCTGATCATGCACTGCGGGGAGATCATAGCCGCGGTGGTGATGGCCGCCACCTTACATAAAGGCGGGATAAAAGCGCGCGCTTTCACCGGCTTCCAGGCCGGCCTCACCACCGACGGATGCTACGGCCAGGCCCAGGTTGTGGCCTGCAACCCGGAGCGAATCAAGCGCTGCCTGGAGGAGGGCGAAGTTGCTGTCGTGGCCGGCTTCCAGGGAATTACCCCCGACGGCGAGATCAACACCCTGGGCCGCGGGGGCAGCGATACCACGGCGGTAATCCTGGGCACGGCGCTGCAGGCCGAGCTGGTGGAGCTTTACACCGATGTAAACGGCATCGCCACGGCCGACCCCCAATTGTTGAAAGAAGCGCGGATCATCCCCCAGATGACCTACAGCGAAGCATGCCAGCTCGTCTACGAGGGATCCCGGGTCATCCACCCGCCGGCTGTTGAACTGGCCATGAAGCACAACCTTAACCTGGTAGTGCGCAGTTTGACCGATGAGGGCCCCGGCACCCTCATCAATTCGGGCATCCAGGAAGGTGCTGCGGCCGGTTTTAGCCCCGGCCCGAGGCGGGTGGTTACCGGCATCGCTCATGTTTTCGACATTGTGCAGCTCGTGATCGAGTTCGAGCAGCCCGATCCCGAACTGGAAGTAAGGCTTTTTGACAGCCTGGCCGGAGCGGGCATCAGCATCGATCTCATCAGCGTCTTCCCTCTCCGGAAGATATTCACCATCAAGGAAGATGCCCTGCCCCGGGCCACGGCGGTGCTGGAGGAGCTGGGCGTCAACTTTCGCGTGGAAAGGGATTGCGCCAAGGTTTCGGTAATCGGCTTCGGCATGCGCGGTGTCCCCGGGGTGATGGCGCGCGTAGTCCGCGCCCTGAATGAGAAGGGTATCACCATCCTGCAAACGGCCGATTCCAACATCTCCATTTCGCTCTTGATCCGCCGTCCCGACCTCGCTGCTGCCGTGAGAACCCTGCACGATCACTTTGCTCTCGGCAGCGGTAGAGACTGCCTCCCGGAAAAATTAATTGTCTAATTAGTGAACCCGTGGTAAGATTAGCTGGAAAAACTGAAGGGTTGCCTCATGGGGCAACCCTTACTATTTGTATCGTTTTTCCATTTGTGTTTAATAGGGCATGATCATCTCGGGACCGTAGAGCTTCTCCATCATTTTCAGGACCTCTTTTTTCACCATGCCCCGCAGCGGCACCCTGGCGATCATCCCGTATAGGGCGGCGTTTCCCTTTCTGGCCAGCGAAGGATTGTCCCGCACCTTTTCAACCGACTGCTTCAGGTCAAGTATGAACTGGTCCACGATTCGCTTGTGCAGCGGGGTGACCATGGCATGCAGCGCCTCGGGCCTTTGCAGCCGGTCGACAAGCCAGCCCTTCTCCTCCATCTGGTCGCCCACGGCGAAGATATCGACCTTTTTCGAGTTCGACGTGTAGGCGAAGACGCTCATTTCGGGGTTGCTCATGACCTCCAGTTCGGGAATGGAGCGGATTCCCTCCTGCAGGGCGGCCGTCGTCTCCATGACCTTGCGGGCCAGCTCCAGGTAGCCGTCCATGCCCAGCGCTTTTATTGACGCCCAGGCGGCGGCAATGGCCCCGCCGGGCCGGGTCCCGAGCAGCGCCGGCGAGATGAAGATGCCCCCGGGCCAGTTTTCATAGACAAAAAACTGGTGTTTCAGGTAGTCCATGTTACGGTACAGGAGCACCGAGGCCCCCTTGGCGCTGTAGCCGTACTTGTGGACATCCGCCGAGATGGAGGTGACCCCGGGGACCCTGAAATCAAAGGGCGGTATTTCATAGCCCAGACGCTCCACGAAGGGCAGCATGAATCCGCCAAGGCAGCAATCCACGTGGAAGGGGATCCCCTTCTCCTGGGCCAACGCGCCCAGCTCGGCAATGGGGTCGATGACCCCGTGCGGGTACGAAGGCGCCGAGCCCACAATGAGAATGGTATTCCTGTTGATCCGCTTCTTTACCGCGTCCACGTCGACCCGCAGGTCGCTCCGCAGGGGAACATGGACCATCTTCACCCCGAAGTAGCGCGCCGCCTTCTCCCAGGCCACGTGCACAGATTCCGGGGCAATCATCTCCGGCATGCCCGAACGGAACGACCTCTTGGACATGGCCATGTCGCGGTAAGTCATCACCGGCAGCAGGCAGCTCTCCGTGCCCCCCGAAGTCATGACTCCGACAACACTGTCGTCCCCGTTCAGCAGCCAGGCCGTCATCCGGACCACTTCGTGTTCCAGCCGCCGCAGGCTTTTGAAGGCCATGGGGTTGAGAGCGTTTTCCGAGAAAAAGAGGGCGAAGGCGTCAACCAGGAAGCGGGTGTGCTCCTCGCCCAGGTAATAGACCAGGCTCCAGGTTTTCGAATCCTTGTAGTTGGCGTCACCCTCTTTAAAGCTGCGCAGCAGCTCCAGGACTTCATCCCGGGGGAGGCCCTTTTCCGGTATGGCCAAGGTTTTGCCGTTATTCATTGCTGTTACCTCCGTTGTTCATTTTTTTAGAAAAATGACTTCAAGAGATAAGAAAAGGTAATACCGACATAATTGCCGATGGCATAGCCGATAATCCCGGTGTAGAGTCCCGACAAAATAATTTCCTTGTTTTTCAAGGCGTTGGCCACAACGGGGACAAAGGGCGGCGAGCAGATTGCTGAAGTGGAAGTGATGATCAACGTATCCGTATCTATTTTAAAAATACTGGATAACAGCACGTGCAGCAACAGCGAAACAAAAATGCAGAAGGTGACAAAAAGCAAGATCGGCCAGTTCACACGGGTAAAAAGCTCTTTTAGGTTGGCCATGGAACCGACCACGAGGCAGAAAACATAAATCAGGTACATCCCCGCCTGGAAGGTTTTCTTGATCTGCCTGATCTGCGGGATGAAGGAGCAGGCGATACCCAGGGTGGTAATGGCCAGGATGGTTACGGCAGTGCGGTGATCTTCCGGGAACAGTTCGGCCAAGCCCATAGAAGCACCGAGAATTACGATGGCCACCGCAAAGGCCCCCAGCAGGGGCGGCCAGATTTTCCGGCTGAAGATTCCCCTATAGGAATCGATGGCCTCATCCTCGGCGTTGCCCTCCAGTACGGCAGCGCTGCCCCTGCTTTCAAACCTGGGGAGAATAAGGCCAAAGAGCCTCTGGGCCACCGAGCAGAGGAAGAGGATATAGATTAGCGAGATCACGGTGTCGTATGTATGCATGGTTATGTAAACATCGGTGTCGACATGCAGCGCTGTCTTTATTGCCGCCAGGTTTGGCGTGCCCCCGGTGTATAGCCCCACGGCCATCCCCCCCAGCTGCCAGGCGTAGGGAGCCTTATCGCGGATGATTAAAAATCCCCCGAAAGCCACGACGATGATGGCTATCGTCGCCAGGAGCATGCACAGGGTGGACTTTCCGGCCAGGCGGAACCAGGCCCTTACATCCATCGAGAAGAGCAGCAGCGGCAGCGCCAGGGCGACAACGGCCGAAGAGAGAGTATCCTGCAGTCCTGCCACTGCCGGCGGCAGGGACAGAAAATTGCCCACCAGCATGCCGGCGAGGTAGCAGAGGATCACCGCTCCTATTTTATTGACCAGCGGAAAGCGGTAGCATAGATAAATCACCAGGACGGGAAAGAGGAAATAGAAAGGAATTAGCAGCACAACCGGGTTCATTCATGCACTTCCTTCCTCGTGTAATTTAGCCCGTTGCCTTTACAAAAACTGCAGCCAGTCTTAAATTATACTAAATTCGCTTATAATCCTGCATGATTTAAAACAAACGTACTATTCCATTTAATAAGCTGTTCCTATCTAAAAATGACGATTGGGGAAAAGATACCCGGCTTATAGCCAATGGGATAAAGGATGAGCCTTGACACCTTGCTGCCGGTTCCGGCAGCAAGCAATTAAAGAAGGTAAAAAGCTTTACCTGCTTGCGAAGGGCAGCAGGGGAAAGAGCTGTGCTTACGGGCAGGGCGAGGAGGTTAATCGAGCGCAGGCTTAATTCCTGCGATCAACTTGTCGGCGCGCCTGAACCATTTCTTTAACTGCTTTTTCTGCTCCGGATCGGCCTCCGCGACAACATCGCCATCAACTTGCAGCATTTTCTCCAGCTTTTCCAGGGTGCGGAGCAGGCCGTGGTACCATAGATCGATGAGATAGGTGCCGGCCTGGCCGCTGCCCAGCTGGAAGAGGGAGAGCTCTTCCTTGTTGGCCTGGTAGAAATTTTTCCGGTTGGCGACGATGATGTCAATGGCTTTCTTCTGCTGGGCGGGCGTCAGCTTCTCCAGCACGTCGGAGTGGGCCTTGATATCGGCAAGGTGATACCTCTTTATTTTTCCCGCCTGGAAATCCTTGATCAATTTCTTCGAGGCTTCCCTGGATAGGCCTAGTTCCTTCACGATGCTTTCGATGGGCTTCATCTCCCTCTTTTTCTCCTGCTCCGCCACCAGCCTGTACTGGAAGCCGTCTTCCCGGGTGAGAATGACGCTCTTTGTGGCTCCCGCCCTGTTTTTCAGCGCCTCGTCGGAAAAAATGCTTTTGCAGTACTCCACCAGCCGGGTTTTTTCACCGTCTTCCAACGTCTTCACGTCTGCGATGGTCAAATTTTCCCTTTTTCTGCTCACCGCCGGACCCCTCCTTTATGATCAGCCTATGATGGATTAAGGTTGTCTTATTCTACAAACTTTTTTCCGGGGCCGGCGATCGCTCCGTGCCGTGCTTGACCCAGCCCGCCAAAGGCCTTTATACTTTCAGTAGCTGAAAGTTGACGCTGCCGTTTGGGCCTTGTGCAGCGTAGCTTGGAATATCCCGGCCGCCGCTTTGCTTCCCTCCAGGGAAGCGGGTCCGGCTGAAAGGAATTGCAGAGCGGGGCGGATAAATGAACCTGCTGTTTATTGGCGACATCTTCGGTTCGCCGGGCCGCTCATTTTTGAAGGAGCTTCTTCCCCGGCTGAGGGAGGAGTATGAAGTGGACCTGGCCATCGCCAATGGCGAAAACGCCGCCGGCGGGGTGGGGCTGACGGGAGCGGTGGCGGAGGAGATCTTCGCCGCGGGCGTGGATGTCATCACCTCGGGCAACCATATCTGGAACCAGAAAGAAATTTACCCCCTCCTGGACACTGATGAAAGAATCCTGCGGCCGGGGAACTACCCGCCCGGCGCCCCGGGAAGGGGTTCCGCCGTTTACCGGGCCCGTGACGGCACCGCCGTTGGAGTCATCAATGTCTGCGGCAGAATATACTCCTCCCATAATTTAGACTGCCCCTTCAGGGCCCTTGATGCGGAGATCGCCAAAACCAGGGCCTCCACCCCCGTCATCGTCATTGATTTCCACGGCGAGGCCACCTCGGAAAAAGTTGCCGCTGGCTGGCATGTTGATGGAAGGGCCAGCGCCCTCCTGGGCACCCATACCCATGTACAGACGGCCGATGAGCTCATCCTCCCCGGAGGCACCGCCTACATCAGCGACGTGGGGATGACCGGCAGCTATGATGAAGGGGTCATCGGGGCCGATCGCGAGGCCGTCTTGAAGTATTTTCTTACCCAGCTGCCGGTGCGCATCAAGCCGGCCGGGGGGAAGAGACAGTTCTCCGCCGTCTGCTGCACCATCAATTCCGCAGGCAGGGCGGAGAGAATAGAGCGCCTCCTCATCCGGGAATAAGAGCCCCTTTTAAAAGGTTCCCCAGCAGTTTTTAACAGTTCTGGCCTTAATTACGTCATGTTCTAAAAAATTTTTCAAATTTTAAGTCAACTGGTGTTGATAAAAAAAGGAAAAACGCTTTCGAGGTAGAATAGAATAAAAGGATATTAATGAATGTCTTGTCATAGCTTGTAGAAAAGTGTAAAATCCGCATTGTAGAGGAGGGCATCTCATTTCGAGCAAAACCGGGTTTGGCCCCAGGGAAATCGAAGCGGTGATCTCTCAGGTAAAGGGAGTTCTCTCGGCGCAGGTTGTGTGTGAAAACCAGAACATTGCCGAGATCCATGTCCTGGCCGATCATTCCCGCACGCCCAAGCAGATTGTCAGGGACATAGAATCGGCAGTGCTCATCAAGCTGGGGGCGTCCCTGGATCACAAGCAGATAAGCGTCGTTCAGCTGGGCGAGGCAAGCAAATTTTCCCTGTCCGGCCTGCCCCTGGAGCTGGAAAGAATTAGCTGTTCTTCGAGCAGTGAAGAAATAGAGATTACGGTAGCCATCAATTTGGGCGACGAGTTTGCAGCCACGGTTACGGGTCCCAATAGCAGGCCATACCGCCCGCGCCTGGCGGCGGAGGCCGCGCTGCGCTCCGTGGAGCAGTTCCTGGGGGGCGGTAGCAGGTTTATTGCCGCTGATGTCCAGAAAATTCGTATTGCCGGCCAGGAAGCAATTGCGGTGGTCATCTCTCACTGCATGGGGCAGGTGGAGGAGATTTTACCGGGTATCGCCCTGAACAGGGGTGACGATATGGAGGCGGCCGCCCGGGCAGCGCTGGACGCGGTTAGGCGGAGTTCGTGGCCCGGGAGCCGGGTTTAAAAATTTTTGAAGCCGGGAGCACGTTTATCCTTTAACTTTGAGCGGAAAACGAGCGGAGCGCACCGGCGGCCCAGCGGAAGCCGCTGAGAACCAGTTAAAGGAGGCGTAGCCATGAAGGGTGCAATCCTCAAGGTTCTCATCGCGCTGGCCTGCTTGCTTCTCGCCGGCGGGGCATTTTTCACGTGGGGTTAAGATAAATTGCTGCTCCCGGCTTCGGCTTGACAAGGAGCAGGTTTCGTGAAAACGTCTCTACCACTGGCGGCAAAAATTTATCTTTTTCTCCTGGGCACGGCCGCACTGGGCCTGTTTCTTTACCTCTTTTCCATTACTAGCTGGGCTGACGTGAACTGGGGCTCTTTCCTGTTTTTTCTCTTTCTCGTTTTTTTGTCCGCTTCCTTTCCGGTCAAGCTCTCCCACGGGGTGGTTGTCTCTGTCAGTTTTGCCGTCACCTTTGCCGCCATCCTTATTTTCCAACCCCTCATTGTCGTAATCATCAGCGTGCTGGGCGATCTTTTATCCCTGCGCAAGGGGAGGAGCCCCGTCCAGTACCTGTTCAACGCCGCCCAGCTTGCCCTTACAACCGGTGCGGCGGCGCGGGCCTTTCAGCTGCTCCGCCCCGGCCCGCTGGATTTTTCACTATACTACTTGGCGGCGGCGCTGGTTCCGCTGTTTCTCTGTTTTCTTCTGAACAGCTTTTTTGTCACCTTCATTATCGCCCTGACCCGGCAGGAGCGGCCTTATTCCATTTGGATGACCAACATCAAGCAGCTAGCGCCCAGTTTTATCGGCATGGCCCCCCTGGGCTTGGTCATCGCCCTTATTTATCAAAACATAGGCATTTGGGGCCTGGTACTATTTTTAATCCCCATGCTTATCGCCCGGCAGTCATTTATCTCTTACATGAACATGCGGCAGGCCTTTCTCGACACCATCCGCAGCCTCTCGGCAACCATTGACGCCAAGGATCCCTACACCAGGGGCCATTCGTCACGGGTGGCCGCCTACGCCACGGCCCTGGCCCGCGAAATGGGATGGACGGAGGATAAGGTGGAGCTCCTGCGGTATGCCGCCCTCATTCACGACCTGGGAAAGGTGGCCATCCCCGAAGCCATCTTGAAAAAGAAGGGCAAGCTCACCGCCTCCGAGTACGCCCAGATGAAGGAACACAGCCTTATCGGCTCCACCATAATTAAAGATATTAAATTCCTGGCCGGCGGAGCCGAAATCATCAGGCACCACCACGAACGATGGGACGGGCGGGGCTACCCCGACGGCCTCATGGGAGAGCTTATTCCCGAAGGGTCGCGCATCCTGTCGGTGGCCGATGCCTTTGACGCCATGACCAGCGACCGCTCCTACCGCCGGGCCATGGATGTCACCACGGCCATACGGGAAATAAGGGAAGGGGCAGGGTCGCAATTTGACCCCCGCATAGCGGAAGCTTTCATCCGCATCATACCGCGGCTAAACCTGGACGGGAAAACAGGGGGCGCTGGCATGGCCCCAAGCGAGCAGATGATCGTTGCTGAAACCGAACTCTAGCCCTCCATATAGCCGGACACACGCCCCGGCCCTGCATCCCTAGGGGCGGGCTTCCACGCCCGCCCGCAAGCGGCCCATAGCCCTCTCTTCCCCCCCTTTGAAAAGGGGGGACGGGGGGATTTGATAAAACAGCTCGCAAGCGACCCATGGGTGCCCCTCTGAGGGCCGTTCAATCCTCTCCGGCGTGCCATGGCCCTCTCTTCCCCCCTTTGAAAAGGGGGTACGGGGGGATTTAATAAAAGGAAACGGAGTGACCTCAACATGCTCATCGAAGCCATCTTGCTCGGCCTGGTCATCGGCTGGCTGCGCCGTGGCCAGCTCCGGCATCTTGCAGGGGTAAAGCTGGCCGGCTGGGCCCTGGTCCTGCTGGCCCTGGCCATCAAGCTGGCCATCATGATCGATTTCAACCTGGGTTGGTCGCTTTTTGCTCCAGCCGCCCCCTACCTGCACCTTATTTCCTACCTCCCCTTGCTGGCCTTTGTCTTTTTAAACCGGTCCCAGTGGGGCATGATCCTCATGGGGCTGGGCCTTTTGCTCAACCTCATTGTCATTGCCGCCAACGGGGGCTTCATGCCCGTAAACCCCGCCTTTCTCACGCCGCCCATGCAAGAGGGGCTCTTAAGCGGTACCGCCAGCCCCCTGCACACGGTGTTGACAGATGAATCGCTTTTCCCCCTGCTGGGCGACCAGATCCCCATTCCCTACCGCGTCGACAAGGTCATCAGCATCGGCGACCTCCTCCTCGGCCTGGGCATAGCCCTCTTCATTCAGTACTACATGATTTCCCAGCCGGCCGCCGAAAAGTAGCAGAGGCCAACCCTCTTACACCCAGCCAATGCCGTTCCTGCATGGAAATAGTATTAAACCGGCGTTCAAGAGAGGAAACCGGGATCCGATGGCGAAATAAAAGCAAAGAGCCGTCGCCTGCTTTTTTGTGTACGCAGCAAACGTCGTTGCAGTGCAAGTCGACTGTTCAAGGCGATGAATTCCATTGAAAGAATGAGGGCGACTGCAGCAGGTGAAAGGACGGACAGGGTCCCCTTTGTCCCCACCATTTACGAGCACGCCGCCTACCTCATCGGAAAACTGCCTACCGACATCAGCCTTAATCTCGATCTCCTGGTGCAAGCCCAGTTGAAGGCATACGAAATTTACGGGCACGACTTGGTCGTGATCGGGGCCGATATCTACAACGTGGAGGCCGAAGCCCTGGGCTGCCGGGTCAGGTATTACCCAGACTCCGCGGCCATCCCCGGCGTTGAAAGCCACATCCTGCAGGAAGGCGATGTCAGCGAGCTGAAAAAGCCCTCTCCCTGGCAGGACGGCCGCATGCCCATGATGCTTGAGGCCGTCTCCAGGGTTAAGAAGGAGATAGGGGATCTCGTGCCCGTGAATGGGACTGTTGTAGGCCCCTATACACTGGCCACCATATTGGCCGGGTATGAAAACTTTGTCATGAAAATGCTGAGCGAGCCCGAAGAGGCCGAGAGGATTCTCAGCTTCACCACGGCGGTTTGCTGCGACTATGCCATAGCTTTCATCAAGCTGGGAGCAGGCGTTTCCATTAACGAATCGTGGATTGCGCAACCCGTCCTCTCTCCCGCCCTCTACAGGAAGTTTGTTTATAAATACCACCAGCAGGTGGTCCGGTAGCTAAAGGAAGCCGGCGCTTCCAGCGTGGGCATCATCAGCGGGGGAGACACCACCGCCATCTGCGATGACCTCATCAGCGTGGGGAGCTCCATCCTGATGGCGGATTACTGCTGCGACCAGAAACTCTACAAGCAAAAGGCGGAGGCGGCCGGCATCGTCTTAAGAGGTTCCATTGATTCAAAGCTTGTAAGGAGCGGCCCCCCGGAGAAAATCGCCGCCGAAACTTTAAGGCTGCTTGAGCTGTGCGCTCGCAGCGGCAGGTTTCTCCTGGGCTGCGGGGTAGTTCCTTACGATACACCCAGTGAACATCTCTTTGCCATGAAGGAGGTGGTGGAAAATTTTAATTTGAGGTGACGTCCCAGCTGGAAGACGCAACGTTGCACTACCGGTTTTGATCTCTGATTCACAGCAAGGAAGGGAGAATCATTCATGGCAAGCCAAACCAAGAAAGACTTCAAATGGTATCTCAAGAGCCTGGGCCCCGGCGCAATCCTGGCCATGTGCATCATGGGCCCCGGCACGATGTCGGCTCTGGTTAAGACCGGCAGCTCATTTTCATACACGCACTTATGGGCTGTTATTCTGAGCGCAGTTTTCGCTGCAGTGGCGCTCTGGGTTCCGACAAAGATAGCCTGTGTGACCGGCCTCACCGCTGGCGAAGCCCTCTCCAAGTACACTTTCCCCTGGCTGGCGTGGGCTTTGGTCCTGCTCAGCTCCGCCACGCAGTTCTTTGTCATTATAAACCAGGGCCGGGGCATGAGCAGTGCGCTAAATCTCATCGCTTCAACGGCAACCGGCAGCGAGATTAGCCCTGTCGCCTCGTGGCTGCTGTTGCTAGTCGGTGTAATCATCACTTGTGCCGCCTTCTACTTCGGCGGATCGCTGGAAGTACTGAAGAGGATCATCTGGTTCGTGGTTACCTTCATGCTCCTCTGCTTCGTGGCCACCCTGGTTATCCTGGCCTCCGAAATCCAGTGGGGACAGCTCCTTAGCGGCCTCATCCCGCGCATTACTCCCAGGGTGACCCCGCTGATTGACCTTTCCCAGGTTATTCCGTGTCTGGCCGGCATTGCCGGCGGCGCCGCCAACCTATCCGTCCTGGTCTACCACAGCTATGCCCTCAGATCGAGCAAGTGGAACAACAAGGACCATCTCGAGATGGGACTGTGGGATTCCATCTTCCATAATGGCATTCTTTTCGGCGCTTTTTCGGTGCTCGTTTTTTTAGTTTCCGCGGCAGTGCTCTACCCCGCCGGCATGGCCGTGGCCAGCGTGGGGGAAGCGGCACAATCGCTGGCCCCGCTTTTGGGCAAAGGCGCGGTCATCGTCTTCTCACTGGGCTGGACTTGCGCTGTTGCCACCACGATGGCTGGATGCGCCTATATCGTGGTTACGCCCATCATGTACATGCTGGGGAAGGACATCTCGCTGGACAACAAGGCCTACAAGTACATTCTCACCATCTGCACCATTATCCCGGCGGTCTTTATCTCTCCCCTGCTGAAGGGTGAAGCGATCAACCTGCTGGTCAAGGCGATGCAGGTAAACACCCTGGTGACCCCGCCCGGCCTGCTGGCGTTCTGGTACATGTCTTCCAGCAAGAAGATCATGGGCGAGCACCGCAATGGCATCGTGCTTAACATCTTCCTGGCCTTCATGTTCATCGTGGTCACCTACCTGGGTATCGGCTCCTTTAAGTCGATCTTCCTCAATTAAAGTCATAAACAGGGCGCGCCGTATAACCTTTTACGGCGCGCCCTTTGCTTAACATCTACACCTAGCCTTCTTCTTGACTGCAGCAAGAATATTTCTAGCAAAGGGATGAACAGTCATGCGAAAAACAGCCATAGTTACCGGAGGCAGCAGGGGAATCGGCTTTGCCATTGCCAGGCAGCTTATGATGGACGGGTACAGTGTCGCCATTTTAGATATCAACTCCCCGTCAGATTACCGGCACAACCTGGACCAGCTGGCCGAAATGGGCGAGGATGCTTTCCTCTACGTTCAGGGTGATGTCCGCTGCGCCCAGGACCGGGAGCACCTGATCAAGGAGACCGTTGACAAATTCGGCGGCATCCACGTCTTGGTAAACAATGCCGGGATTGCTCCCCGGGTACGCCGAGACCTCCTGGAGATGACCGAGGAAAGCTTCGACGAAGTAATTGCCACCAACACCAAGGGTCCCCTCTTTCTTACCCAGCTGGTGGTCAAGCAGATGCTCAAGCAGGGTTTCTGCGGCAAAAAGCGCGGCACCATTGTAAACATCTCTTCACTTTCGGCCGAGGTCTCCTCCATCAACCGGGGCGAATACTGCATCTCCAAGGCCGGCCTCTCCATGCTCACTACGCTCCTTGCCGACCGCCTGGCTCCTGAGGGCATCCTGGTGCACGAGGTGCGTCCCGGCATAATTGCCACGGACATGACCATGCCGGTGAAGGCAAAATACGACGCCCTGTTTGAACAAGGCCTCCTTCCCATAAACCGTTGGGGCACGCCCGAGGACATTGCCAACGCCGTTTCCGCCCTGGTCAGCGACAAGTTCCTCTATACAACGGGCTGCTATGTAAACGTGGACGGCGGCTTGCATATTAAACGGCTCTAACATTCTCTAGGAAAGGGAGGATGACATGAGCGAAGCTGCAATTAATCTGCCTGGCGGCAGAGTTCGGGTATATTCCTACAACACCGTGGTTGTCGGAAGCGGTGCCGCAGGGCTAAATGCCGCCGACTGCCTCTACCGCTTTGGCCAGACCGATATCGCCCTTGTCACCGAGGACATGAACGCCGGCACTTCGCGCAACACCGGCTCGGACAAGCAGACCTACTACAAACTCACGCTGTCCGGCGGCAGCCCGGACAGCGTGAGGGAGATGGCGCAGACCCTCTTTGACGGGCAATGTGTCGATGGCGACATCGCCCTCTGCGAAGCTGCGCTCTCCACCCAGTCTTTTTTTAGACTGGTCGAACTGGGCGTCCCCTTCCCCCAAAACCGCTACGGCGAATACGTCGGCTACAAGACGGATCACGATCCCCGTCAAAGGGCCACCAGCATCGGGCCGTACACCTCCAGGAAGATGACTGAATGCCTGGAGCAGGCCGTACGCGCGAAGGACATCCCCATTTTTGATCACATGCAGGTAATCAAGATTCTAACCGAGGGCGAGCAATTCTTCGGCCTTCTGTGCCTCGATTTAACTGCTCCGGGGGACCCGGACCGGCGCTTTGTCGCCTTCAACTGCAAGAATGTAATCTATGCCACCGGTGGGCCCGCCGCCATCTACGCCGACAGGTCCTATCCCGAATCGCAGTACGGCGCCACGGGGATCGCCCTGGAAGCGGGAGTGATGGGGAAAAACCTGACGGAGTGGCAGTACGGCCTCGCTTCCATTTCTCCTCGCTGGAACGTCTCCGGCACCTATATGCAGGTCTTGCCGCGCTTCATCTCCACCGATCCCGACGGCAGCAACGAGCGGGAATTCCTGCAGGACTTCTTCCCCGATGAGGTCGACCTGCTCTCCAAGATCTTCTTGAAAGGTTACGAATGGCCCTTTGACGTGCGTAAGGTGGCCGGCGGTTCCTCCATCATCGACCTCTTGGTGCACCGGGAAACGAGCAGCGGACGGCGTGTCTTTCTTGATTTCCGCTACAATCCCGGCAAGGTGAAAAGCATCCGCTTTGATCTGCTCGCCGATGCCGCCAGGGAGTACCTGGAAAAGGCCGGCGCTTGCTTCGGCACGCCCATAGAGCGCCTCTGGCACATGAACCGGCCCGCGGTGGAATTCTACCGGGAAAGGGGCGTCGACCTCTTCAAGGAACCCCTGGAGATCGCCCTCTGCGCCCAGCACAACAATGGAGGCTTGGCCATCAACTGCTGGTGGGAAACCAATGTCAAGGGCTTCTTTGCCGTGGGTGAGGTCAGCGGCAGCCACGGCGTCTACCGCCCGGGAGGCAGCGCGTTGAATTCGGGTCAGGTTGGTTCGCTGCGCGCCGCCCGCTATATTGCCGCCCGGCGCACCGGCAAACCCATGCCGCTCGAGGCTTTCATGCAGAGGGCTCGGCCGCACATGACCCGGCTGCTGCAGCAGGCGGAGGAGCTCCTGGGGGCGGAAGAAGACAACATCGGGACGCTCTGGAGGCAGGCCACCGTTCGGATGAGCTACTACGGCGCGGCCATTCGAAACATCGATAATATTGAACGCATCATGGAGGAATCGAAGAGCGAGCTGGCCGGTTTCTGGCAGCTGGCCAGGATCAGCAAGCCGGAACGGCTCTCGCTGGCTTTCAGGCTTTACGATGTTTTGCTCTGCCAGTATATCTACTTGTCGGCGATGAAAGACTACGTCGAAAGAGGCGGGAAAAGCCGCGGCAGCGCGCTTTATACCGACATGTCCGGAAAGAAGCCTCATTCCCTGCTGCCCGACATGTTCACTTTCCAGCTTGACGATGGTGCTCTGGGCAGCCAGGTGCAGGAAGTGCTCTACCGGGACGGTGCCTGCCACTTCAGCTGGCGGCCAGTACGGCCCATTCCGGAAGAGGAAGGCTTCTTCGAAAACGTCTGGCGTTCGTACCGGGAAAACCAGAACATCGACGATTAGTCAACGAACCAAGGGGACGGTGGCTTTGCTTCACCGTCCCTTTTATCTCTATTTCCTCTTATTGATCAACGAATAGCTTTTTCCAGCACTTTTTACCCCTCTGATGGCGCCGCGTCATCTACCGTAAAAGTGACAATGCTATGTCATCCACTCATGGTAGAATAACTAAAAATACCATTGCAATTATGAAAGCATGGAGGTGGCTTCTCCAATGAGCATCAACAAGACCAGGAGCGTCCTCTACGCCATCGCCAGGCTCCTCGGTGATATCAATGCTATTTCCAGCGGCAGCCCCAAAAAGGTTGGCCAACGAATAGCCCGCCGGGCCGCCGGCCGCGCCACCGGCAAAGCCCTCCGCAGGATTTTCAAGTGATTATCCAGACTTTATTATCATCTTAACCCAATAAGTAAATTTTATTGGATTAATTGCCAATAATGTTGATATTAGAGGAAAAAGCTAGCATTTGCCGAATTAATAATAAGAATTTTGATGTCAACCGTGAGTATTAGGTGAATTGACATCAGCGGATTGGCCACCTTTGCCGACTTCTTTTTTGAAGGGCTGATTATGGACTGGATTGTCCAGTCCCGGATTAATAAGTCCTTGAATCATGTGCGAAACATGGCCAGTGACGTAAGCCACATTCTTGGGAAGCTGCGGCAGGAGCTGCAGATGGTGGAAAACCGGCTGGCTGAGGGTTATAAAAAGAAACAAGCAATCATTGAAGGATATAAGTTCCCCAAGCCAATATAGTTGTGGAACATGTATTCAATGACTTTCCACCGGAACACAGCGTCAATTACCGGTCAACCCTGATCTGGCATGAGTTGCAAAAAGAATGAGCCGGGAATCATCCGGCTTGGATGGAACGAGCAGATTAAACAAGGAAGAAAAAACCGCCGGCCCTGTAGCCGGCGGTTTGGGTTTAAAATGTGGCAGAGAAAAGAAAAAATCACCCCCAGGGTGATGGCCATCTCAGAGTAAAAGAATTATCATGCAATTGCTATACAATAACAAGTGCTTTTTTGGCATGTTTTAAAGGAGGATAAAAATGAAAAAAAACTTTTGGGTCTTGATGCTGGCAGTGGCCCTGGCATTGGCTTTGACTGCCTGTGGGGGGGACAAAGGAAACGGCGGCGCCAAAACCGGCGGGTTGGAAGAGGAAACAGGTGATTCCGGCAAAGAGCCGGTGATTACCAAAGGAGAATGGTATTTCGTTGATGGTGAGTTTCATAAATTTACTGATCTAAGCTTTATCGCCTACTTTGAAGAATTCGAAATAAACCTTTATGATGAGTTTTTTTCAGAAACCAGTTATCTTCATTCCAAGTACCTTGGGGATGATACAGTTCTTGGCACAAAGACCCGGCATTTTGCCATAACAGCGTCGAAAGAGGAAGATGGACAGAAGACGTTAGAAGGATATGTGGAGCTGTGGTACACAGAAGCAGGAGAGCTTGTGCAAATGGGGATGCCGGGAAGGGAAGAGTTGGTCATCGAAAACAGCCCCGATATGATAAATGAAAGGGCGCAGGATATTATCGACGAATTCAATCTAGCTCAATTCTTGATGTATCACGGTCTGTTTGAAGAGGAGCATGAAAAAGGGTATGCAGCTCTTTTTAACGACCCCGAGTTTTACGCCAAGTATGCCGATGAAGATGCGTTTGTAATCAATGAAGTCAGTTCCCAAAAAAGAGATTTCGGCGCAGGAAAAGTTACAGTTATCCACTATGATTTCGCCTTTTCGGATGTGTCGTATAGTTTTATCTACGAGATAGCGAAAATTGGGGATAAATATATGTTCGTCTATGTCCTCGATAAAATGGAAGACATACTCGAGTACACCGTGACGCGGGCTGCTCCCTTGAAATAGCCCAGTATCAGCTTAACAAATAACCCAAAATCACCCCTGGGGTGATTACTTTTTTTCTAGCGCGATAGTAGAATTTCTAAAGGCAACGCACAGGCATGGCAAGAACGGAGCGTTTGTTCTGTCATTTGCGGAGGAGTTTGTATAAACTCATGGAGGGAGAAAAAAGCGGTGAAAAAAGGTTTCATTTCGTTAACGTCCGTGCTGCTCGCAATAATGCTTCTTATGACCGGGTTTGTTCTCTCCGGCTGCGGCTGCGCCGCTGATTTAGAGGAAGGCCCCGCGGAGGAAACGGGTACAGAAACTGAAACAGAAACCACCATTCCCGAGGATACAACAACCACTGAACCGGGAGAGACAACTGCTGCCGGCCCGGGGGTAACAACTGCAAAACCTGGTGGAACAACCGCAAAGCCGGGTGGAACAACCACAAAGCCGCCCACAACGGCAACCACTAAGCCGGGGACTACCAGCACAAAGCCGCCCACAACGACAACGAAAACAACAAAACTTACTAAGCCAACAGTGAAAACCACTATGTCAACGACGAGCTTGAAGCCGCCGATATCTACGACGACTACATTAACACAAACATCAAAGACGATAACAATAAGCACGCCGTCTATACCTACGTTTTCCACCACGACAACGACTAAATTGCCACCAAAACCTAATTAAACTCTTTCCGGCTAATCTGTGAGCAAGGTTGGGTTTTTGAATTCAAAGTTAAGACAGTCTCCCGGGCGGTGGAGCATGAAACGCCGCCCGGGGATCAAATTTCAAGATTGCCGCAGGGAACAATAAATGAAGCCTCGTTTCAGCAAATACTATCTTTACTCAATTATTTTTGTCTCCGCCCCGCTGCTGCTTCTGCTGGTCTACGCGCTGAGAGGTGTCTACCCCTTCGGCCGGGGCTCGGTCCTGGCGCTGGATCTCAACGCGCAGTACATCTATTATTACGAGGCTTTCCGCGACGCCATTTTGGGCGACAGGAGCCTGCTCTATTCCTTCAGCCGCACCCTGGGCGGGGAGATGGTCGGCCTCTATGCCTATTACCTGGCCAGCCCCTTCACCTTCGTGCTGCTGTTTTTCCCCAAGAAGCTGCTTACCGAAGCGGTCCTGGTAATGATCCTGCTGAAAACGGGCGCCGCCGCCTTAAGCTTTGCCCTCTACCTGAAGGCTTCCCGGAAAGCGAAGCCTGTGCCCATGTTCCTCTTTTCCCTGATGTATGCGCTCATGGCCTACATCATTGTGCAGACAATGAACCCCATGTGGCTCGACGGGCCCATTTTTCTGCCGCTCATCATCCTGGCGGTGGAGCGCCTGGTGGAGCGGGGGCGCTTCGGCCTGCTTGTCGTCTCCCTGGCTGCCATGTTCATGGCCAATTTTTACATCGGCTACATGGTGGGCATTTTCACGGCGGTTTACTTTTTCTACTATCTCTATGTTGGCAGCGCCGCCTTGGCGAAACAGGAGAAGGTGAAAAGGTTTTGCAACTTTGCCGGCGCCTCTGTTTTGGCTACGGGCGGCTCCCTGTGGCTGCTCCTGCCCACCTATTACTCGCTGAAAATGGGGAAGTTCGGCTTCACGTCGCCCGATTTCACGCCCCGGCAACAGCTCGATCTCTTCGATATCTTTTCCAAGATGCTTCCTCTCACCTATGATTCGGTCAATTACCCGGGCCACCCCTTTATCTACTGCGGCCTTTTGACCCTGCTCCTGGTGGTCCTTTACTTTATCGCCAGGTCCATTCCCCCGCGGCGGAAGAGGGGCGCCGCCGCGCTCATCGGCATATTTATTCTCTGCTTCACGGTGAGCACCGTTGATATCGCCCTGCATGGGTTCCAGGGGCCGAACTGGCTCAATTACCGGTATTCATTTATCCTTTCTTTCTTTCTCCTGGCTTTTGCCTACGAGGCCTACACCGCGGTAAAAGAGATTGAGCGCGCCGCCATGGGCAGGGCCTGCCTGGCGCTGCTTGTGCTGGCTGCATTTATCGGGAAGCTTGGCTACGAGTACATCAAGCCGGAAAAAACGATCTGGTCAAGCTACGCCGGCCTGGTCATTTATACCCTGCTGCTGCTGGGCCTGAAGGAAAGCGGCAGCCGCCCCTATTTTTCCTTTAAGTGGAAAAGACCTTTTGCCGTCCCCCGCCGCCGGCTGCTGGAGGCGGCCCTGATCGTGGTGGCTTCCCTCGAGCTGGTGCTCAATGCTAATGCGCTCATCGCCGGGGCGCATGCAGAGGTCTATTACAGCGACCGGCCCTCGTACCGCGATTATTTTGAGAGGCTTTATCCAGCCGTCGATTACATCAAGGGGCAGGATAAAAGTTTTTACCGGGCCGAGACGGTGCTGCGGCGCACGGTGAACGACCCCATGGCCCTGGGGATCTACGGCGTCTCCCATTCAAGCTCGACCCTGAACAGCAAGGTGATCGATTTAATGTACAGGCTGGGCTTCAGCTCCCGGGAGCACTGGACCAGGTACAAGGGGGCCACTCCCCTGAGCGATTCGCTCCTGGGCATAAAATACGTCATCGCGGAAAGCCCCCCGAACAATCTCTACGAGCCTCTTTATTCTGAAAATGGGATCACCGTTTTCCGCAATCCCTATGCCCTGCCGGTGGCCTTCCCCGTGCACAGAGATTACGCCGGCCTGGAGCTTGACTCTCCCGACCCCTTTGTGAACCAAAATGCCCTGCTCAGCGCCATGCTGGGCCGCCCCGGCGAAGAATTCTTCAAGCTGCTGCCGATCAAGGAGTTTATCTTTGAGAACATGACCGGGACGGAGGAGGAAGGGGGCTATGTTTCCTACAGGGCCATCAATCCCGCGGAAAACGCGCACCTTGAATACATCCTGGGGACGGCGGGCGAAAACGAGATGCACATGTATCTCTACTCGGAGTATCCCCGCAAGGTAAACCTGTGGCTGGAGCACGAGTACCTGGATACCTTTTTCGACTATGAGTCGACCTGCATCATGCCTCTGGGGGCGCACCCGGAGAAGGAGAGCATTTCCTTGATTACCACCCCCGTAGAAGGCGAGTATTACTTGAATCAAAACATGTTCTACTACCTGGATACGCCGCTCTTTGAAGCGGCGCTGGAGGAATTGAGAAGGAAAGAGGCCCGGGTGGACAAAATCTCGGAAACGAGGCTGAAGATCACCGTCGGGGCGGCGGAGGGAGAGGTCCTCTTTACTTCCATCCCCTTTGAGGAGGGGTGGCGGGTGAGGGTCAACGGAGAGAAGGCCTGGGCTTTCCGCGCGGCGGGAGCCCTGCTGGCGGTTGAGCTGGCCCCGGGCCGGCAGGTGGTGGAGCTCACCTTCATCCCTTCCGGGCTGCTCCCGGGGAGCGCCGTCTCGCTGGCCGCCTGGGCGATATTTGCGGGGCTGATGATTCATCGGCGCCGCAAGGCGGCGCGGAAGGAAGTGGCTTGAATGGCGGCAGCAGACATCGATTTGGCCGTGATCATTCCCCTTTACAACGAAGGAGCGGTGATCCAGGAAAATTTCCGCCGCATCCGGCAGGTCTTTGCCGAAGACGGCCTCGCCTGCCATTTTGTCCTCGTGGACGACGGTTCGTCGGACGCCACCTGGCAGGAAATATCCCTGCTGGTTAAGGAATTCCCGGAGGTCTCCGCGCTCCGCTTTGCCCGCAATTTCGGCAAGGAGGCGGCCATCTGCGCCGGCCTGGAGCGGGTGGAAGCCCGGCGCTACCTGGTCATGGATTCCGATTTGCAGCACCCGCCGCGCTGTGTCAAGGAGATGGTGGCGCTCATGGAGCGGGAGCAGGCCGATATTGTAGAAGGCGTCAAGGAGAAAAGGGGACGGGAATCGCTTGCCTACAGGCTGCTGGCAAACGGCTTCTACCGGCTGATGAAGCTGTTAACCGGCCTAGACCTGGAGCGCTCCTCCGATTTCAAGCTGCTTGACCGTGGCGTGGTGGAGGCGCTGCGCCGCTTCGAGGAAAGCAGCCTCTTCTTCCGGGGCCTGGTGGCCTGGGTGGGCTTTAAAAGGGTTGCTTACAGCTTTGCCGTTGACGGGCCGGGCTGCCGGCGCTCCCGCTTCACCGCCGGCAAGCTGATCCGCCTGGCGCTCAACGCCATTCTCTCTTACACCAGCAAGCCGCTCTACCTGACCATTATCAGCGGGCTGATTTTTCTGCTCATCTCGGTCCTGCTGGGGATTCAGACCCTCTACAACTACTTCAGCGGGCGCGCGGTAAGCGGCTTTACCACCGTCATCCTGCTGCTTCTTTTTACCGGCTCCATGATCATGATTTCGCTGGGCTTTATCGGAGTCTACATTGCCCGCATCTACGACGAGGTTAAACGGCGGCCGCGCTATGTCGTCTCCGAGACCGCCGGGATGTAGCCATGAACGCGCAGGCCCGGTGGTATGAGCGGTATGAGTGGTATAAAAGAATTATCGGCGGCCGGCGCCTGGCGAGTATCTTTCTCTACATCCTCATCGGTGCCGGCACGACTCTCATCAGTTTCGGCACTTTCTGGCTCCTGGCCGGCCGGCTGCAGGTCAATCCCCACGCGGCCAATGCCGTCGCCGTGGCCTGTGCCATCACCTTTGCCTACATCGCCAACAAAAACCTTGTCTTTAACAGCCGGTGCCGCAACTTCATCGAGCTGCTCAAGGAGATCTGGCGCTTTGTCATCTCCCGGGCCCTGACCATGCTCACGGAAATAGGCGGCCTTTTCCTGCTGCATGACATATGCAAGCTTGAAGCCATGGCTGCGAAGGTTGCCGTCAGCGTGATCGTGCTAATTTTAAACTACCTTTTCTTTCGCTTCGTGGTTTTTCCCAATGAAAGCCGCCGTCACTCCGAGCCGGAAGAAATATAGATAAGTGGACTCGTGGAAGAAATGGCATTATAATGGAAAAAAAGAATCCTGGCCGATAAAGGCAACCCTTTCCGAAAGGAAGGCGCGCAAAGCCATGGGTCTAAAGTTCGGGTACGAACCATGATCGCCAGGCTGCCGAAGCCGGGATTGTTGTATCCCGTGGGGGAGTGTATTCTCGCTTCCGGCCCGGCTATCGTGGATGGCGTATTAATACTGGTACGGGGGAAGTGATATGAGCAAAAAAGTAATGGTGCTCCTGTTGATATTTCTTCTGGCCGGCTGCGGCGTGGTGTGGGCCAACGAGGGCCTGGCCATTTTTGCCGGTGACGAAGCGGATGATGAAGCCGTCGATGAAACCGGCGGCGAGACCGGGGATGAGACCGGCGGGGAGACCGGGGATGAAAACGGGGAAGAGACGGGTGATGATCCCGGCGAAGAACCCGGCGATGAAAGCGGAGACGAACCCGCAGACGAACCCGGCGGTGAAGAAGGCGAAGAAGAAGACGGAGGCCCCCCGCCCTGGGCTCCTGAACATGCCCGTGAACACTGGGAGTGGGCAAAGTCCGGCGAAAAAGGCCCCCCGCCCTGGGCCCCCGCTCATGCCCGGGAGCACTGGGAATGGGCTCAGTCCGGACAGAAAGGCCCCCCGCCATGGGCCGCCGCCAAGGGCAGGGGGAATGGGGATGAAGAAGAAATGGACGAGGATAACGGCGGCGATTTAGGGGATGAAAATGAGGAAGAGGAGGACGAGGGCTAGCCTTTTGCCCTCATCTTCCAGGCACTCCATGACAAATATCCAAAAACAGCGCGGCCTAAGCGGCAGCGCTGTTTTTTTATGCGAAAAATAGCAAGAACCACGACCAGCTGGTGGCGGAGATAAAGCTGCCGCCGCACCTGGCCGCCTGCCCCGAACTGCGGGAGATTTACGGAAAGATCTCTTGGTCGGTCCGGTGTATTTACGACGGCTACCTGGGCTGGTTCGACGGAAACGTCACCAGCCTGGATCCTCTGTTGGTTTCTTAACGTGAGCCGGTTCCTCCGTCTCACCCGCTTGATTAGAAACTGTCCCTGCCGCAAGTATAAAGGAATATTTTCTATGTAATTTTCAAGAAGGATTTGTTCTAAAGTACGCAGAATAGCAAACTAATATATTTTTATATTTAAGGGGGTTTGCTGATGAAGAAGGCTCTAGTATTGCTGCTGCTGGTGGGTTTGGCTTTCGGCCTCTTCGGCTGCGGCACCAAGACCCCGGGAGATTCGGAGGGGGTTGATTTCAAGATCGGGATCGTCACCGGGACGGTATCCCAGGGCGAAGAAGAGTTCAGGGCCGCTCAGGAACTGGTGAAGAAGTACGGCTCGGACATGATTGTCCACATTACCTATCCCGACAAGTTCATGGATGAACAAGAAACGACCATCGCCAATATCGTCGGTCTTGCTGCCGATCCGAAGATAAAGGCCATCATCATCAACCAGGGTGTGCCGGGCAGCGCCGCGGCGATTAAGCAGATCAAGGAAACCAGGGACGACATCCTCTTTATCGTCGGCGTGCCCCATGAAGACCCGGCGATGATCGCCGCCGAGGCCGATATCTGCATCAACACCGACGACCTCAAGCGCGGGGAGACCATCGTGGCCCTGGCGGAGCAACTTGGGGCCAAGACATTTATCCACTACTCTTTCCCGCGGCACATGGCCATGGAGCTGCTGGCCCAGCGGCGGGATATCTTCCGCGAGGAGTGCGAGAAGCGGGGGATCCAGTTTGTCGAAGTTGAAGCTCCCGATCCCACGGGCGATGCCGGCGTGACCGGGGCGCAGCAGTTCATCCTTGAAGACGTGCCGCGCCAGATCGAAAAGTACGGCAAGGATACCAACTTCTTCAGCACCAACTGCGCCATGCAGGAACCGCTGATCAAGAGCGCCCTGGAAGGCGGAGCCATATTTGCCGAGCAGTGCTGCCCCAGCCCGTACCATGCTTACCCGGGAGCGCTGGGAATCGAGATTCCCGAGGAAAAGGCCGGGGATGTGGATTATATCCTTGAGCAGATCACGGCCAAGATCGTAGAAAAAGGCGGTGCCGGCCGCTTTGCCACATGGAAGGTGCCGGCCAACATGGCCATGATTTACGGCTCGGCCGAATATGCCATTCTCTATGCCAAGGGAGAAGTGGGCAAGCAGGACTTCAACAAGTTCCAGGAGCTTATGGGCGTAGCGGCGAAAGGCGATGTGATTCTTTCGCCCCTGGAAGGCTCTCCCAACTTCTTGATGTTTGTCGGCGAGTCCATCATCTTCGGCGCGGAATAGACAAATCGATGATCGAGCACGACAGGCATAGGGACTGCCCCCAGGCAGTCCTATGCCTTATTTTAAGGGGGTATTGGGCGGTTGGCTCTACTGGAGTTCAAGAATATTAGCAAATTCTACTATGGAAACCAGGTTCTAAAGAATGTTTCCCTAACCGTCCACAAGGGGGAGATCCACGGCCTTGTGGGGGAGAACGGCGCCGGCAAGAGCACCCTGATGAACATCCTCTTCGGCATGCCGGTAATTCATCTCACTGGAGGCTATGAGGGACAGATTATCCTGGAGGGCGTGCCTGTCTCCTTCCGCAGTCCGGCCGAGGCAATGGCTGCCGGGATCGGGATGGTCCACCAGGAGTTCATGCTCATCCCCGGCTTCAACGTAGCCGAAAACATCAAGCTTAACCGCGAAAATACCCGGGCCAACTTGGTCAGCCGGATTTTGGGGCCCAAGCTGAGGACCATTGATGTCCGGAAGAACAGGGCGGACGCCCGCCGTGCCCTCGATCGCCTGGGCATGGCCCTGGATGAAACGGTACCAGTGGGCGGGCTGCCGGTGGGCCACATGCAATTTATAGAAATAGCCCGGGAGATTGACAAGGAAAACAGCAAGGTGGTGGTGTTTGACGAACCGACGGCGGTGCTCACGGAAAGCGAAGCGGAGCAGTTCCTTAAAGCGGCGCAGAAGCTTGCCGCCGGCGGGATGGGCGTGCTCTTTATCAGCCATCGCCTTGATGAGATCATTAAAATTTGTGACCGCATAACCGTGCTGCGGGACGGCGAGGTCGTTGCCTCCCTCTCCCGGAGCGAAGCCTCGGTGGAAAAGCTCGCCGAGCTGATGGTGGGCCGCAAGATCAGCCGCCTCACCGTGGCGGAAAAGAAAAGCGGCTCGCAGAAGCCCATCCTGGAGTTGATCAACTTCTCCGTGGATATGCCCGGCGAGCGGGTTGAAGACCTGAGCCTGAAAATTTACGAGGGTGAAATCCTGGGTATCGGCGGCCTGGCCGGCCACGGCAAGATCGGCATAGCCAATGGGATCATGGGGCTATGCCCGGCACGGGGAACGGTCCTGAAAAATGGCAAGCAGCTGCCGCTGGGCAATCCCATGCGCATGTTGAACGAGGGCATGGCCTTTGTTTCCGAAGACCGCCGCGGCGTGGGCTTGCTCACCGATGAATCCATCGAGCTGAACATTGTTGTCGCGGCCATGCAGAGCCAGAACCGGTTTCTTAAACGTCCCCTGCCATTCTTCACCCTGGAGGACAGGGCCGCAATCAGAGAGCATGCCCTGAAGATGATCCGGGAACTCGATATTCGCTGCCTGGGGCCGCAGCAGACCGTGCGAAGCCTGAGCGGCGGCAACCAGCAGAAAGTATGCATCGCCCGGGCCATTACTCTATCACCGGATATCCTTTTTGTCTCCGAGCCGACCCGGGGGATCGACATTGGGGCGAAGCGCATCGTCCTCGACCTGCTGCTGAAGCTGAACCGGGAGATGGGCGTTACCGTGGTCATGACTTCAAGCGAACTGGCGGAGCTGCGCGCCATCTGCAACCGCATAGCCATTGTCTACAAGGGCAGGCTGGCGGGAATTCTTGAACCCACCGCTTCGGATCTCGACTTTGGGCTAATGATGGCCGGCGAATACGAACAGAGGGGGGCTGCACAGGCATGAAGGAAAGACTAACTGCGGCCATGGACAAGATCGGGCTTCCCCGTCTCATCATTGGCCTCTTTCTGATTGTCTTTTGTGTTGGCGCAGCGATACTCAAGCTGCCCATGTCCATGCTGTTGAGCGATATGCTGGTGCGCTTTGGCATGAACGCAGTGCTCGTCCTGGCCATGATCCCGGCCATTCGGGCCGGGACGGGATTGAATTTTGGCTTGCCCCTGGGCGTTATCTGCGGCTTGATCGGCGCCGTGGTGGCCATCGAGTATAAATTTTCCGGGCTGACCTCCTTCCTCGTCGCCCTGGGCGTTTCCATTCCTCTCGCCGTGCTCACCGGCTACCTTTACGGCCTGCTGCTCAACCGGATCAAGGGGCAGGAGATGGTTGTGGGAACCTACGTGGGCTTTTCCATCGTTTCGGGAATGTGCATCTTCTGGCTCCTGGCGCCCTTTCATAACCCGGAGATGGTCTGGGCTTACGGGGGCACGGGCCTGCGGAACACGATCACCCTGGAATCCAGCTTCGACAAGATCTTGAACAACTTTCTGGCGTTCAATATCGGCCAGGTACAGATACCCACGGGGCTGCTGCTCTTTTTTGCCTTCCTCTGCCTGCTGCTCTGGTTTTTTTCCCGGAGCAAGAGCGGCATGGCCATGCACGTGGCCGGCAGCAATCCCCGCTTTGCCCAGTCGTGCGGCATCAATGTGAATAAAATGCGCATCCTGGGCACCGTGCTTTCCACCGTGCTGGCCGCGGTGGGGATTCTCGTCTACAACCAGAGCTACGGCTTCCTCTCCCTTTACAACGGGCCCTTGATGATGGCCTTCCCCGCGGCGGCGGCCATCCTCATCGGGGGAGCGTCGCTGCGCCGGGCGACGATAGGGCATGTCATCATCGGCACTTTTCTCTTCCAGTCGGTCCTGGTGGTGGCCTCCCCCCTCTTCAACGTGATTGTGGAGGGGAGCTTTTCCGAGATCTTTCGGGGCATCATCAGCAACGGCGTAATTCTCTACGCGTTAACCACGGGGAGGGAAGAATGATGGCGATGAAGTTGGAGCTGGCCAAGAATAGCAGCGTCCTTACAGTCAGAATCCGGCAAAAGCTGATCGAGATGGCCGTACCCCTGCTCTTTCTTGTGCTCTGCGGGATCGGGGCTTACTTCGCCCAGCTGAGCCCGGTTTTTCTAATTAACGAGATCATCATGCGCATGGCCCGGAACCCGCTGCTGGTGCTGGCCCTGATCATCCCCGTGGTGGCCGGAATGGGCATGAACTTTGCCATTACCCTTGGCGCGATGGCCGGGCAGATTGGGCTGATCATCATTACCCACTATGAAATTAACGGCATAACCGGCCTTTTGGTGGCGGCGCTCATCGCCACGCCCTTTGCCGTTCTCTTCGGCTACCTCACCGGGAAGCTGCTGAACCGGGCCAAGGGCAAAGAGATGATCACGAGCATGATCTTCGGCTTCTTTGCCAACTATGTCTGGCAGCTGTTTTTCCTAGCCTTTGTCGGGTCAATTATTCCCATGCGCAACGAGAAACTGATCCTTTCCACGGGCGTCGGCCTGCGCAATACCATAGATCTCGCCGGGATCCGGCAATCCCTGGACAATCTCCTCAAGATCCAGGTGGTCCAGGGGCTGTCTATTCCCGTTTCCACCCTGCTTGTCGTGGCCCTGTTCTGCGTGCTGATTACCTTTTTCATGAAAACGAAGCTGGGCCAGGATATCAGGGCGGTGGGACAAAACATGGAGATCGCGCGGATCTCCGGCATTGACGTGGACAGGGTGCGCATATACGCCATTATCATTTCCACCGTGCTCGCCGCCTGGGGGCAGCTCATCTGGCTCCAGAACATCGGCACGCTGAACACCTACGGCAGCCATGTCCAGGTGGGCCTTTTTGCCGTCGCCGCCCTGCTCATCGGCGGCGCTTCGGTCACCAAGGCCACCATCTGGCAGGTGCTGCTGGGCACCTTCCTCTTCCACACCCTGTTCATTATCTCTCCCGTGGCGGGGCGGAACCTGGTTGGTGACGCGCAGATCGGTGAATTTTTCCGCGTTTTCGTGGCCTACGGAGTTATCGCCGTGACGCTCCTGCTTCACGCCTGACAGAAGTATGCGTCGACAAAGAAGCTCTAGCCCGGGAATACCATTACCAGTAGGGGAGTGAACAAAATGGATCTTGCCCCCGAGAAAATTCTCAGCGACCTCATCCGCATCGATACCAGCAACCCGCCGGGCAACGAGACGCGCGTGGCCCGCTACCTGAAGGAGCTCTTTGACGCCGCCGGCATCCAAAGCGAGATCATTGAACCGGAGCCGGGGCGGGGCAGTATTATTGCCCGGCTGGGCTCCGGGGAGCGCCGGCTGCTCTACCTCTCCCACGCGGACGTCGTGCCCGCCGGGGAGGGATGGGACTTTGAACCCTTCTCCGGGGAGATCAGGGACGGCATGGTTTACGGGCGCGGCGCCCTGGACTGCAAGGACCTTGCCGCCGCCGGGGTTGGCGCGGCGCTGCGGCTGGCCCGCGAGGGTGCGCCCCTGAACGGCGAGCTCATTATCTGCGTTGCCGCCGACGAGGAGAGAGGCGGCGCCCTGGGCGCCGAATACCTGGTGGAGCACCACCTGGACAAGATCAGGGCGGACTTTGCCATAAACGAGGGTGCGGAGCAGCCCATCTTCGTTGACGGGAAGATGATCTACTTCTTCCAGGTGGGCGAGAAGGGGACGGCCTGGTGCAAGCTCAAGGCGGGGGGCGTCTCCTGCCACGGCTCCGTGCCGTCGCTCGGCGACAATGCCGTGGTCAAGATGGCCCGGGCCATCAGCGCCCTGGACGGCTACCGCCCTGAGGTGGTGCTCATCCCCGAGGTGAAGCTGCTGCTGGCGGAGCTGGCCCGCGCCCGCGGCCTGGAGGCGGAGATCACCCCGGAAGGCGTTGACGAGCTGCTGGGGCGGCTGAATCTGGAGCGGAGCTTTACCGAGACCATCCGGGCCATGACCCGCATGACCGTTTCGCCCAACATGATCCGGGGTGGCCTGAAGACGAACATCGTCCCCGACAGCTGCGAGGCCGAGCTCGACATCCGCATCCTGCCCGGGCAGGACCGCGGCTACGTGGCCGGCGAGCTGCGGCGCTGCATCGGTGAAGACATTGACATCGAGTTCACGGAGTACCGCGAACCCACCTTCTCCACCTCCGATTCTCCCTTCTACCGGCTGATGGAAGAGGTGACGGTGCAGCTTGCCGGAGACGTGATTTGCCTGCCGCTCATCTCCACCGGCTCCACCGACTCGAAATACCTGCGCGGCGCCGGGATTCCCGCCTACGGCATCGGCCACATGGCCCGCGGCTTCGACACCGCGGCGCGCACCACCATCCACGGCCGCAACGAGCGCATCGACGTGGCCAGCCTGCACTTGAAGACGCAGTTCCTTTACGAGCTGGCCCGCCGCTATCTCGGCGCCTGAAAAGTACCGGAACGCTGCCCCCCGTTGCTGCGGCGATGGGGGGCGTTGTTTTGTCCACTGCTCATGCTTCCGGGGAGGCGATGCTTCATGGCGGAGATAGGCCTGGCCGGGCGCTGCGGCCTCTACTGCGGTGCCTGCAACATTTACCGCGCCCAGCGGGACGACGCCGCCTGGCGCCGCCGGCTGGCCCGGCGGTTCAAGTGTGGCGTGGAGGAGCTATGCTGCAACGGCTGCCGCGCCTTGACCGCCTCCTGCTGGGGAAATAGGTGTGAGATTATCAAATGCCTGGGGGAAAAAGGCCTTGATTCATGCTACCCCTGCCCGGAGCGCTCCGGGAGCTGCGAGAAGTTCGGCCAGCTGGCTGCCGGCTACCTGGATGAGGGGGTGGATCTGAACCGGAACCTGGCGGAGATGGAGGAAAAAGGATTGGAGGCCTGGCTGGTGCAGGCAACGGAGAAGTACAGCTGCCGCCGCTGCTGCGGTCCTTTAACGGTGGGGAGGGACAGGTGCCATCATTGCGGCGCCCCGCTCCGGCTTGATCCCGGTTCCCCCCGCTAGATTATTTATACTTTAGAATTATACCCTAGATTAGATTACGCCTTCCGCTTTCAGCCTCTCCAATTCCTGCTTGTCAAGGCCCAGCCATTCGCCGTAGATATCCTCGTTGTGCTGGCCCAGCAGGGGGATGGGGAGCTTGCGGTTCCCCGGGGTTTTGCTCATCTTGTAGGGGGAGCCGCCCACTTTAACCTTCCCCGAGAGAGGCTGTTCCACTTCGATGATCATTTCCCGGTGCAGGATCTGGGGGTCGTTGGCCACCTGCTCGAAGGTGGGGACGGGAGAGCAGGGGACCTTGTATTTTTCCAGGGCGGCGATGGCCTCCGCGACGGTCTTGTCCTTCAGCCATTCGTAGAGCACGCTCTCCACCTGGGCCATGTTCTTGGCCCGCAGCACCCGGCTGGCGAAGCGCTCATCGTCCTTCAAGTCTTCGCGCCCCATGGCCTTGAGGACGTTGTGCCACTGCTCGTCGGTAATGGTGCAGATGACGACGTAGCCGTCCTTGGCCTTGTAGGCGCCGAAAGGCGAGGAGCTGCTGAGCCGGTTGCCGATTCTCTTGGGGGGAATGAGGGTGTCGAAGTAATCGGCCCGGTCCGGGAAGACCATGGCCCAGATGCCGTCCTGCATGGAGATGTCAATGTACTGCCCTTCGCCGGTAACGGTCTTGTAATGCAGCGCCGCCAGGATGGCGATGGCGGCATTGTATCCGCCCATGTAGTCGGCCAGCGAGACGCCCACTTTTAGCGGCCCCCCGTCCTCGTAGCCGGTGACGTCCATCAAGCCGCCCATGGCCTGTCCGATCACGTCAAAGGCTATCTGGTTGCGCCGGGGCCCGGTCTGGCCGAAGCCGGAGATGGATGCATAGATGATGCCGGGATTGATCTTGCTGGCCACTTCATAGCTCAACCCCAGATGTTCCATGACCCCGGGAGCGAAATTCTCCACGAGGATATCGCACTTGGCCACCAGTTTCTTGGCGATTTCCAGGCCTTCGGGATGCTTCATGTTCAAGGTGACGCTTTTCTTCCCCCGGTTGTAGGCGATGAACTGGTAGGATTCTCCCTTGGGGGTGAGGGGGGCGGCTTTGCGCTCCGGGTCTCCCGTAACCGGCCGCTCCACCTTGATGATCTCCGCTCCCAGCTCGCACAGCACGGAGGTGCAGTGGGGGCCGGATAAGTACTGGGTGAAATCCAGGACCTTGACCCCTTCCAATGCCTTAGCCATCAGCGATCTCTCCTTTGCGAAAGTGTTGTCCGGGTCGTTGCTGGGTCCAGCGCTGCCGGTATGTTCCAAGGCTCGACAGCAAAAACTATTTAAATTATACGCTTGATCCGGACCTAAGTAAATCCTGCCGCAATGGCTTCCCCAGCGCTGGATGAATTGAACAATCCATACTACTTGTGGTAATATTTAATAAATAATAAAAACATTGCCGGAAGGAAGTGCTCTAGATGCGGACGCTGCTGAAAAATGGCCGGATCATTGACGGAACGGGACAGCCTTCTTTTACCGGATCTGTAGTCATTGAGGGAGAGAAAATTGCCCGGGTAATAAAAGGCGATCCTCCGGCTGATTTCGATGGCGAGGTGGTTGATTGCACCGGCCTGGCCATCGCTCCCGGCTTCATTGATGCCCACTCACACAACGACTGGTTTGCGGCGCGGCACAATCCCATCCCCTATTTCAAGCCCTTTGTCGAGCAGGGCATAACCACGCAGGTGGTGGGCAACTGCGGCTTTTCGCCCTTTGGCTACGAGGCGGGGACGCCCTACCGGGATCTTGTGGGGGGCGGTCTTTTCCAAGTCGGGGATGCGGAAGGCGATTTCAGCACTTACGTCGGCTGGCGGGAAGCGGCAAAGAAGAAGACCCCGCTTAACCTGGCTTCGCTGCAGGGGCATGGCACCATCAGGACGGGAATCTGCGGCTATGCGAACCGGCCTTTAACCGGAGAGGAGCTGGCCCGGCGCGATTATATCCTGGAGCAGTCGCTGGAGCAGGGCGCCTTTGGGGCCTCTTTCGGTTTGATGTATGAACCGGATCGCTACGCCACGGCAGAGGAGCTGGAAAGCGCCGCCCGCATCGTGGCCAGGCACGGCGGCATTCTGACCGTCCATGGCCGCGCCCTCTCGGCCGCCTCCACTTCCTACAGCCCACCCTTTGGCGGCCGCCCGCATAATCTGCGGGCGCTGGAGGAGATGATTGCCCTGGCCCGGCGCACGGGGGTGAAGCTGCAATATTCCCATCTCATCTTTGTGGGAACCTCTACTTGGAAAACGGTGGAAGAGAGCCTGGAGCTAATCGACCGCGCCCGCGCCGAGGGCTGCGATCTGGCCTTTGACCTCTATTCCATGACCTTCGGGGTTTCGGTTATTACGGTGGTCCTGCCCAGCTGGTATCTCTCCATGCCCCCGGAGAAGCGCTCGAGCAGGTGGGCCCGGCTGCGCCTGGCGGCGGAGGTTAGCCTCACCAAGAAGATTCTCGGCTTCGGCTTTGAGGATATCATGATTGCCTGGATTGGCGAGGGCTACGAAGACCTGTGCGGCAAGCGCATCTCTGAGATCGCCCGGGAGTGGAAGATGCCCGAGCTCGATACCTACATCAAGCTGGTGGAGCTCAGCCAGGCCCGGGGCCGGGTAAACATGTACAAGTACTACAACGACGACATCATCACCAGGCTAATGCGCCACGAAGCCTCCCTCTTTATGACCGACGCCTGGATTGAAGAGAAGGGAGTCCAGAATGCCGCCGCCTACGGGGCCTTTCCCAAGTTCCTGGCGCTTTCGAGAGAGGGCCGCGGCCTACCCCTCGAGGAAACGGTGCGCAAGATGACCGGTGCGACAGCCGACAGGTTTTCGCTTAAAGGCAGGGGCTACCTGAAGGAGGGCTATGCGGCCGACATCACCGTCTTTAACCCTGACACGGTGGCCGCCAGCGGCGACGAGCCCCTTCGCCCCAGGGGTATTGAGCAGGTCTACGTCAATGGCAAGAGGATCGTCAGCGGGGGCATCGCCGACGAATCGGCCATGGAGGGCAGCGGCACCATCCTGTGAGAGCCAAGGGACGGGGCTGGCTGCGGCTGGCAAGCCGCTTTTACGGCAGGCTTGCCCGGCTGGCCATGACCTGCTCCGGGGGGAAAGTAAGCTTCCGTCTTAGCTGCAGCAGGTGATGGGATAAATCCAGGAGAAAATGCAATATTCCGGGGAGGAGATATCATGAAGTCAATCTACTTTGAGTACAACATTCCCAAGTTTCTGGCTCTAAAGGCGCTGGGGGCATTGCACAGGGGTTTTTACTACACGGGGCTTTCTTCGGTGGTCTACCGGAAAGATCTGCCCGATCAGCCGCTCCCCGGCGAGCGCTGGGTGAGGGTGAGGAACGTCTTGGCGGGCATCTGCGGCACCGACCTCTCCTTTTTCCTCCTGAAGCCTGATGCCAAGGCCGCCCTCGCAGCGATGCCGGGCGCAGACCGGACTTTCCTAGGGCATGAGCAGGTGGGAGTAGTCGAAGAGGTTGGCCGTGCGGTGAAGAATCTCAAGCCCGGCGACAGGGTGACGATGCAAAAATACATGTCCTGCTGCGACTTGAAGGAAATCGAGCCGCCCTGCGAGTTTTGCCGGGCCGGGCTGTACTGCCTCTGCGAAAATTACGGCGAGCCGGGCCCCAAGAAGCTGGAGAACCTGGGCGCCGGCTTCGGCGACTACTTTCTGGCCCCTGAAGCCCAGCTGGTCAAAGTGCCCGATGAAATTACCGACGACCAGGCGGTGATGATCGAGGCGGCGGCCGTCTCGCTCCATGCCGTCCTGAGGCGCCAGCCCCGCGATGGCGAAAAGATCCTCGTGTTTGGGGGCGGGGTAATCGGCCTGAACGTGATCCAGTTCCTGAAGATGATCAACCCCCGCTGCAAGGTCTACCTGCTGGAGCGGATTAAGGCCAAGCAGGAGTTTGGGCTGCGGCTGGGCGCCGATGAGGTTCTCAAGGGCGATCCCTACGAGGCGGTGGCTGAAGCGACGGGGGGGAAGCTTTACCGGGGCATGTTCGGCAACAGGATGATCATGGGAGGCTTCGATGTCATCTTTGACTGCGTCGGCACAAGCCGCACTTTCCACGACTCGCTGCGCTGGCTGAAGGCCAGGGGCACCTACGTGAAGATCGGGCACCACATCTGCCCCGTGGCCTTCGACGAGACCCCCATCTGGTGGCAGGAGCTGCAGATCATCGGCATCAACGCCCACGGCATGGAGGAGTACGAAGGGCGGCGCATCAGCACCTTCGAACTGGTGATCGAGCTGCTCCTCCAGGGCCGCTGCAGCGTGGACGGCTTCATCACCCACCGTTTCAAGCTGGATCGCTACAAGGATGCCTTCCGCACCATGATCGAGCGCCCCGAAGAAGTGATCAAGGTGGTGCTGGAAATCGATTGAGCCAAGGTCACTCTTGCCTTGGCTTAATCTTCTATTAATTACGGCGAGTGGGGTGGTAATGAATGGGGAGCAGCTGCCTTATTCAATGCCGGGAGTGTTTTTACATGAGGGAGTTTATGATAGGGATTGGGATGATGTATAGCCCTAATATCACAAAAGACCTGGACTCGGAATTTGCCTTGCTTCCCAAGCTCATCAAGTCTAAAGAGGTGCTGGCGTATATCAGAGAATTGCTGGAAGAAAAAAAAGCCCATATTCCCTTCGGCTATGGCCACAGGGTATATCGCTGCCCCAAGTGCGGGGAATTCCACGGAAGATTTTACCTGCGATTGGAGTATGATGGCGGCAGTTACGAGGTGCCTTACCACTGCCCGGAGTGCAAGGTCTCCCTGGGACTGGTTAATTTTGGCACAAGCGGCAGTGATTATTTGGACAAGGAAAAAGCTATTGATATTGAGCAGTACCCCTGCCCCTCGTGCGGCAAGCATAGCTTGCAATATTCAGAGGGCATGATTTTATGGGATTAATGCAGCCACTGCAGCCTTTGTCCTCAGGATGACAACATGGGTTGCTCTTGTAGCATCATCCCCTCTTGTAAGGCACTCATTTATTAGAACTTTTAATGTTGCGAGATTCTTGAAGTGGGTTTATCACAGGTTCTGTCGTATAAAGCACCACGTTTCTTAGGGAAGCCGGCACCCTGGAAAAGGGAAATTACGCCGACATCGTCATTTTCGATCTCGAACAGCTCGGCACCAAGGCAAGCTTTGACAATCCCGCGGTCTATCCCACGGGCATCGAGCATGTCTTCGTCAACGGGCAGCCCGTGGTTTCGGCGGGTGAGTTCAACAAGGACACCCTTGCCTACATGATGCTGCGCCCCTCCCGCTGATGATTTTTATTATAAATTACAAAGGATTATTGTAATTTATGTCGAAGTTTAACCATAAATAATATAAGTGTTCTCCGAACCGTGCATCCTAAGCCGGCAAGGTAGGGATGCCGGTCGATACGGTTAACCGGGAAACCGGTTGGCCCCCCAGGGTGGAAAGGAGAATCGCTCGGTCAAAATGCCGATCCGTTGGGGGGTCGGCATTTTTAGTGTTTTCAAAATAAGGGGATGGCACCGGCATAGGATCAGCCGGTCAGGCAGGCAGGTGATGATTAACAAAAACTATTTATACCTAAAAAATAAAAAAAGAGGGGATGAAAAATGTTAAGCGGTATTCTAAAATCAAAGCTTCTGTGGGGCTTGGCCTTGCTGCTCTCCCTGCTGCTGGTTGTCGGCTGCGGCCAAGAGGCTGCCGATGAGCCCGACAATGGCGAAGACGAAAAGCAGGAAGAGCAGATCGGGGATTGGAGCATTGCCGTCGAGGTAGCTGGCGGGGAAACCTATACCTTTACCAGCGAGGATGCTCTTGAAATAGGGCCTTCCGAGATTACCGTCGTGCAAAAAGAGCAGGATACCTTTAGCGAAGAACAGGTCTGGACCGGTATCCCCTTAAAGACTGTCCTGGAGTATGTTGGCATCACGGAATTTTCCGTGGTCTCCGTGGAGTCGAAGGACGGGTACTCCAGGGAGTATGATCCTGAAACGGTTAACAACGAAGGAACGGGTATCGGGTGGATGGTTGACGGAAAGCCCCTGGATGAAGAAAACGGGCCCGTTCAGCTTTTCGTGGACAAGAGAGGCCCCAAGCACTGGATTCCGCAAGTGGCCAAAATTACCGTTGTTCCCTAATTACATTAGTAAATAGTGCAAGTAAGAATGAAGAAAAAAATCTTATTGCCTATACTTATCCTAGGACCACTCCTTGTGGTCCTGGGTTCTCTTTTCATTGGGAGATACCCGCTGACTTTTGCGGATGTCTTTCAGGTATTGGGATATAAACTGGGCTTGCCCAATATGACCGTGCCTGAGGCGGTTCATATCAATGTCGCCTGGGATATCCGCCTGCCCAGGGCGATCCTGGGGGCAATGGTAGGAGCCAGCCTGGCGGCAAGCGGCGCTTCCCTCCAGGGCCTTTTTAGGAACCCGCTGGTAAGCTCCGGGATTCTCGGTGTAAGCTCCGGGGCCGGCTTCGGGGCCTCGTTGGCGATCATTCTTTTCGATAACCGGACTTTTTATGTCTATCTATTTGCCTTCGTCTTCAGCATACTGGCCGTGGCCCTGGCTTATATAATCGGCTTGCACTATAAGACCACTCCCACCATTATGCTGGTATTGGGAGGGGTAATCGTCTCCTCCATCTTTTCATCCCTGATTTCACTGTTGAAGTATATCGCGGATCCATACGAACAACTGCCCAGCATCGTCTTCTGGTTAATGGGGAGCCTGGCCACGGCGCGATTCAAGGATATTTTAATCTCCGCCATCCCCATGATTGCCGGCATGGCCGGTCTTACGGCCATGCGGTGGCGGATAAACATCCTCTCCATGGGCGATGATGAGGCGCAGGCATTGGGGGTAAATGTCCTTTTCGCCAAGGGGCTGGCCATCTTCTTCTCCACCCTGGCTACGGCCGGCGCTGTCTGTGTCAGCGGTGTCATCGGCTGGGTTGGCCTGGTCATTCCTCATATCGGCCGCATGCTGGTAGGCAATGACAATATCGTTCTAATTCCAACCAGCCTCTCTCTCGGAGCCTGCTACCTGGTTCTCGTGGACAACCTGGCTAGGACCCTGACCGGCGCTGAAATACCCCTGGGGATACTTACTTCCTTAATCGGGGCGCCTTTCTTTATCTACTTGCTGAAGCGGACAAAGGGTAGAGGATGGTAATCATGGCGCTAATCGAGATGGAGAAAGCTACTTTTGCTTATGACACTCTACCGGTATTTAAAGATATCGATCTGCAGGTTAAAGAGGGGGAAATTTTTTGCCTCTTCGGACCCAACGGCTGCGGCAAGTCGACCTTGATTTACTGCCTGCTGGGTATATCGAGGCTAAAAAGCGGCTCAGTGAGGCTCTGCGGAAAAGATATCAACAAGATGAAGCGGGAAGAGATCGCCCGGGTGCTGGCTTACATCCCCCAGCTCCATGAGAAGCCCTTTCCCTTTAAAGTAATCGATGTGGTTTTAATGGGCCGGGCTTCGCACACGGGTTTCTTCGCCACGCCCAGGGCTTCCGATCTGGCCGTTGCGGAGGAAGCCTTGGAAAGAGTTGGCATGCTTAAGTACAAGGATCGGCCCTATACCCAGATTAGCGGGGGGGAGACCCAGCTGGTGCTGGTGGCCAGGGCCCTGGCCCAGAAAACCCCGGTGCTGGTCATGGACGAACCCACTTCCCACCTGGATTTCCGCAACGAACTCATGTTCTTGGAGACCGTTGCCCGCCTGGTGGAGGAGACTAAAATATCCGTAATCATGGCCACGCATTTTCCCAACCATGCTTTTTACTTCGAAACCAGCAACACCAAGACAAAAATAGCATTGATGAATAACCAGCAATTTACGGTTCAGGGAAGTCCCAGCGAAGTGTTGAACGAGGAAAACATGCTCAATACGTTTAATATCAAGTCGGCGGTGGTCACCTTTCCCTGGGAGTCCGGCCATGTAAAGCAGATTGTGCCGTTAAAGACGCTGTAATTCGCACCTGCCGGCGCTTCCCTGCGGCAGCGCAGCAGGCTATAATTCTACAATTATAATATAAACCTCTGGCTGGGCCAAACCGGAATTGCGGCCAGGCTGCAACCTGTAAGCCTGCAAACCATAATTTGCGATTTAAAGGAGGGGTATGGAGATGCAAAGAATTAACCGCGTTCTGGCTCTTGCGCTAATCCTGCTCATCATTTTCCTGCTTCCCGGCTGTCAACAAAGCCCCGAGGGAGCCATTGATGAAAACGGGGCCCAGGAGACGATTATCGTTGAGGACTGCCTCGGCCGGAAGGTGGAAGTCCCGAAAAATGTGGAAAGGATCGCCGCTCTCTATTCCTTTGCCGGTTATGCCGTGGGCCTGCTGGGCCGCGGCGCGGACCTGGTGGCCGTTCCCGGAGGATTGAAAAGAGATGTCCTCTTTTGCAGGTTTTATCCCGAGATCAAGGAAGCCTCCGTCCCGCGCCAGCAAACCATAAACATTGAAGAGCTGCTGAAGATCAAACCGGACCTGGTTATCATCAGGGAAGACACGGCCTCCGATGAAAAGGAAGTGGAAAAGCTGGAAAAGGCCGGCCTGCCCTATATTGTGGTTGAATACAGCACCATAGAAGAGCAGCAGAAAGCCCTCGAGATTATCGGCAAAGCAATCGGGCGGGAAAAGGAGGCGGCGGCTTACAACGAGTATTACAACCAGGTCATCGCCCGGGTGCAAGAGGTGTTGCAAGACATACCGGAAGATGAGCGCGTGAGGGTGTATCATTCTGAAAACCAGGCCCTCAGAACCATTCACCATACTTCCCTGGCGGCGGACTGGTCCAGGGCGGCGGGGATCATCAACGTCTCCGTAGGAGAAGAGCTGACGCTAATCGGCAACGACTACTACACCACCCTGGAGCAGGTCCTGATCTGGGATCCCGAGGTGATTATTGCCAATGAAAATACCGCTGTTGACCTGATCCTGGGCAATCCTCAGTGGTCGGGGATAAAGGCGGTGCGAGAGGGCCGGGTGTATCAGCTGCCCCATGGCATCTCCCGGTGGGGCCATCCCAGCTCCGTGGAGACGCCCCTGGTCATACTGTGGACGGCAAAAACGGTATACCCCGAACTATTTGAAGACGTGGACATGGAAGCGGAAGTGGAATACTTTTATAAAACCTTCTTCAATTACCAGCTTAGCGAGGAGGACATTAAGCAGATCCTGAGCGGAAAGGGGCTAAGAGAACCGAAAGGGGAGAGCAGTTAAGCCTTGAAGATATTGATCTGCATCGACGATACAGACAACCGGGAGAGCAAGGGTACCGGGCACCTGGCCTTGCGTTATGCCCAAGAAATAGAGAAAAACGGCTGGGGGATTGCTGAACCCATTTCCAGGCATCAACTCTTTGTCCATCCCGAAATACCCTATACCTCCCATAACAGCGCCATGTGTTTTGGCGTGGAGACAACGGCAAGCAGCCTGGAAAGAATCATCGAATTCGGTGGCCGCTTTTTATCCGCCAACAGTGCGCCGGGATCCGATCCCGGCCTCTGCGTGGCCGTTTTAAACAGGCTGGAAAACAAGCCCAGGTTGATTGAATTTGGGCTGCAGGCAAAGAAGAAAGTCCTCGCCAAGGACGAAGCCTATGAGCTGGCGGCCCGGGAACCCGGCGTTCACCTGTCCGAGCATGGAGGCACCGGCAGCGGCGTTATCGGCGCCCTGGCGGGTGTCGGACTACGCCTCAGCGGCAACGACGGCCGCTTCAAGGGGAAGTATTACCCCGATCGCAAGGGGGAGATTCTTTCAGTAGAGACCATATTGTCCCAGACCAACATCCAAGAGGTTAGAGAAGAGAACGGCAGGGTCCTGGGCAAAGAAGAGAAGATCATGCTGGGAGAGAAAGTAAAAAGCGTTCTACTGGACGGCAAGATTGTACTGCTGGTGGAGAAAAATGCCGGGGCTCCCGGGACGGCCCGATGGATCACCTTGGGCAGAGAAAAAATAAGGAAATACTAAGCCCATTCGTTCCATTGAGTCTGAGCCAAGGGGACGGTGACTTTGATTCACCGTCCCCTCTTTAAAAAATGGGCCAGTCCCTATAGATAAGGTGCAACGATCGGCTAAAAAAGATGAATGAACTAATAAGACTTCTCTCTATTCCTGATCTTGATTATATCAATCACTTTATAGCTAAAAATGAGGAATCTACTTTAAGAAACCTCGGTTACTTGAAGTAAGATTGTTGAAGCATTAATCTTTCGGTAGAGGATTATGATAAACGATAAGAGGGTCTTTTCGTCACCGTCAGGGTAAGGCTCATCTTATGGGCACAATAGAGAACTCATGGACCCTCCTTTGATACGGGGAAAAACAGAATGACCGTTATAATTCTTTTTTTGCCGGTGGCTGCTCCAGACGGCAATGGGCATAAAAAATCGCTTGCAAGCCCTCAATAGCTTTAATGACTCATATAAAAGCCGACGAAAATGTCGGCTGTGTTTTTGCAATAACATTGGCAGTACTTTGGGATTTCAATGCTTTACCAAGAAGGACCGGGGAGACGAAAAGCCTTGTACATCAATGGTGCGGGCGAGAGGATTTGAACCTCTAAGGGAATGCTCCCACTGGATCCTAAGTCCTATAATCTTTATTTAATCTAGTTTAGCCTAATTTATAAAAGCCCGATTTTACGGGCTTTTCTAGCTTTTTTGCTGGTATAATTTCCCTGCTGGTTTAGTCCTTTCTGATGTAATTTAATCGTTACTGCATTACAAATTGCATTACTGCAATAACTCCAGGGGCGGCCTAGTGGCCGTTGTTTTTTTGTGCTTCAGACCCAAGCAAACTGGCGTA
>Ga0116169_1000412_pt1 | contig 45536 bp, 37 predicted proteins | sample AD_UKC130_MetaG_FD_89796 | JGI IMG/M metagenome (GOLD analysis project Ga0116169, IMG submission 89796) | Active sludge microbial communities of municipal wastewater-treating anaerobic digesters from Canada - AD_UKC130_MetaG | ecosystem: Engineered > Bioreactor > Anaerobic > Digestate | place...
CGGCAAGCGGTACGCCCGCATGGACGAAGCCGGCACGCCGTACTGCTTTACCATCGACGGCCAAACCAAGGAGGACGGCACGGTTACCGTCCGCGACCGCGACACCGGTGCTCAGGAGCGCATCGACAAGAGCCGCGTCATTGAGTACCTGGAAGAGAAGCTGCGGCGGTGAGAAGAAGCTTTGAGCTCTGAGCTGTGAGCCGATCAGCGAGCCGGGGGGCGGGCGTCTCGCCCGCCTTTTTTCTGCGCGATAACGGACTGAGAAGCGCGCAGCATTCGGCGCGGACCCGTTCGTTCGCCTCTGGCTCATAGCTGACAGCCAATTCTAGGCACTCGTCGTGGGAGATGTCGGCGTCGTCGCCTCGAGCCGATCCTTCACATGGTGCAGCCGAAGCGACAGCGCGATCGAGACCACGCCCAGCAGAATGGCATAGATCCCGATCATCCACACGACGGCCAGCGCACCGGCTGCCGGCCAGAACAGCAGCAGGACGCCGAACAGGATCGACAACGCGCCGGCCAGAATCAACAACCACTCGTTCGTCAGCGCTTTGCGCAACTGGATGGCCGCGGCAATCTCGAAGATGCCGCGCGCGATCGCCCAGAAGGCGATGACCAGCAGGAGGACGAACGCCGTCAGGCCAGGCCAGACGAACGCAATGATGCCGGCGGCGACGCCGAGTATCCCGACCAGCATCATCTCCCACCACGCCCGCTCGCCGGTGCGGCCGACGGCGGCCAGGCCGATCGCGGTCACGCCGTCCACCAGGGCGTACGCTGCGAACAGCAGCACCAGCACCAGCAGCGTGATGCCCGGCCAGAAGAAGGCCAGGACGCCGAAGACGATGGCCGCGATCCCGCGGATCAGCAGCATCCACCAATTCCGAGCAATGGCATAGAGCATAAACGACCCTTTTGGTAAAGAACCAAGACCGAGTCCGCGAGCCTACCTGTTTTCGTAGGCGCGTTCAGACCCTGGATGCATCAGGCGAATGCCGGGCTCGCATGATTTCCCGCATGCTGGAGGCGTGCACCACAAAGACATGTCGTTGCCAAAAAGGTCGATTGTTCTGATACTTGCCCGGGTGTGAGGGAGGCACCGGTGGGCTCCGGTAGGGGGCGAAACTAAGTTTCTGCGGGGAATTCTCATGATGAGTCCACTCTGGCTCGGATATCTCTGTGTTTGCGCGGGCGTGGCGGGCGGGCCGGAACTGCAACTGGACCGCACGCGACAGTTGTTCCTGGACGACCACCTGATCGAATCCATGCAGAACGTGGACCGCAAGGTGCAGCCGGCGACCAAGTACGCCGGCAATCCCGTCCTCCGCAAGACCGAGAGCTACGAGACAAACGTGAACATCGTCTACGGTTCGGTTTTGCACGACCAGGATCGCTACCGGATGTGGTACATCACCGGCGGGGCCGTCGCCTATGCCGAAAGCGACGACGGTGTCGTTTGGCACAAGCCCAAGATGGACATCGTCACCGTTGATGGGCAGCCGACCAACCTGTTACTGCGCAAGACCGGCGACGGGAGCATTCCGTACTTCTATGAGATGTTCGGCGTGTTCAAAGACCAGCAGGACCAGGATCCCGCCCGGCGGTACAAGATGGGATTCCTGAGTCTCGATCCGAACTATACCGGCCCGCGCGGAGCCCGATTCCACGACGGTCAGCGTCGCGGGCTGGGTGTGGCGGGCAGCCCGGACGGCCTGCGATGGACGTTGATCGAGAACTGGGCGACGGAGGCCATCTGCGACGGGGCCACACATTGGATGTTCGATCCCGCCCGCGGCAGTTACGTTCTGTACGGCCGCACGAAGCATACGCCGGATGACGTGCAAGCCGCGTGGTCCGCGTTCGACTGGTACAACAGCTGGCACTGGGGCCGGGCCGTCGCCCGCATCGAGTCACCCGACTTCCTGCACTGGGACCACACCGAGCCGGCCAGTGCGCCCGTGGTCATGGCCGCCGATCTGGCCGATCCGCCCGGCACGGAGATCTACTCCATGCTGGTCTTTCCGTACGAGGGCGTTTACATCGGTCTCGTGCAGACGTTCCTCTGCCGGCCCGATGCGGCCACGCTCGAAATCCAACTGGCGGTCAGTCGCGACGGCGTGCGGTTCACGCGGGTGGCCGATCGCAGTCCCTTCATCCCGCTTGGCCCCGTCGGCAGTTGGGATCGTTTCAACTTGTCGCTGGCCACCAATCCGCCGCTTGCGGTGGGCGACGAGCTTCGTTTCTACTACGGCGGACGCAGCTACCGGCACAACCCCTACGCCGGCCCGGACAAGGGGGAGTCGTTCGGCGGCGTCGGCTTGGCGACCGTTCTGCGCGATCGGTTCGTATCGCTGGAGGCATCGTTCGATGGAGGTACGGTGATCACGCGGCCGCTGCGGATCGCCGGAACGGAACTGTACGTCAACGCCGATTCCGATTTCGGCCAGATCGTGGTGGAAGTCCTGAACGGTGAGGGGCAGGTAGCGGCCGTCTCCGATCCGGTGGTCGGCGACGCCGTCAAGCTGCCCGTTCGCTGGGAATCAGGCGAATTGCCCGTCAATGAACCCGTCCGATTGCGGTTTACGCTTCGCAACGCCCGCCTATTCGCCGTTTGGGCGGAATGAGCGCTGTTTCGGCGGCTCCTTGCACGATCGGCTGAACCTCACGGCGACCCGGAGAAGCTGATCGACGGCATTGCGTCTCTCGTCGGGGCAGACACACAAAAGTTCTCCGCTCGGCTTGCCAAGCATGGGCGGCGCACCTACCGAATCACTGTCAACGCGCTTGGCTGTCGGCTCCGGCGACGGTGTGTCTTTCGACGACGCCGCCCGGTTCCGGGCAGCTCCGGCGCAATCGCTGACGAGGAGGATACGTCATGCAAGTCGAACCGTATTTGGATTTTGATGGCCGCTGCGAGGAAGCCCTCGAGTACTACCGCTCCGCGCTGGGAGCCGAGGTGACGGCGGTCATGCGATTCAAGGACAGCCCGGATCCCGAGGTGTGCAAGGAGGTGCCGCTCGGCGCACAGGACAAGATCATGCACGCTTGCTTCCGGCTGGGCGATACCACGCTCATGGCATCGGACGGCCGTTGCCAGGGCCGGCCGAACTTCCAGGGGATCTCGTTGACGATCACGGTGTCCAGCGAAGCCGAGGCCGATCGCCTCTTTGCCGCGCTGGCCGATGGTGGCCAGGTGCAGATGCCGCTGGGCAAGACGTTCTTTTCCCCGCGCTTTGGTATGGTCGCCGACCGCTTCGGCGTATCTTGGATGGTGATTGTGTTACGGTCCTAACAACATAGGTGCAGGAACTCGAACATGAGTACACAATCGGCATTGAGTCAGGATCGGCCGGCGGTGGACGCCGCCTTGCTGGTGGTGCGCGTGGCGGCGGGGATTGTCTTCACCGCCCACGGTGCCCAGAAACTGTTCGGAGCCTTCGGCGGGCCGGGCTTGGCCGGCATCGTCGATATGATGGGACCCATGGGGTACCCGGTAACCATCGGTGAGTTTTTCGGCGGCCTGGGGCTGATTGGCGGGTTCCTCTCGCGGTTTTCGGCCGCTTCGCTTACCGTCATCATGATCGGGGCCATCGCCATGGTCCACGGCAAGCACGGGTTCTTCCTCGACAAGAACGGGTTCGAGTACAACCTGGCTCTCATCGGCCTGCTGCTGCCGACGGTCATTGCCGGCCCGGGCCGATATGCCCTCGGACCGTTCCTGCCCCTGCCCAAGTCCAAAACCACTCGCCGGCCGATTGTCGTCCTGGAGTGACAGCAGCTCGTTTCTCTATGTGTGTCGCGCCTACGCGACCGCGTTGTTTTGCCGCCCTTGCGTCCGCGGGCGGATCGGCTATGATAGGAGGTCTGACATCCGGGGCGTGGCTCAGCCTGGCTAGAGCGCTTGGTTCGGGACCAAGAGGTCGCTGGTTCAAATCCAGTCGCCCCGATTCGCGCAAAGGCCTGTAACTCAAGGAGTTGCAGGCCTTTGCGTTTTTACGCCGGCCCTCGGAAGAGGCTGGTCGATCCGCTGAGTGATCGCCGGGGCGACGATCATTCGCAAGCGGCTCTCGCAGTCGCAAAGGGCGAGAGCTTACGGCCGGGCGGAGCCGTGCTTGCCGCCGACGCGGCACTCGAGATAACAACGGCACCAACGCCGGCGGGAGCTGTCGTTCGGTCGCCACTGTCTCGGACGAGAAGCGTACGAGTGTATTTTCACCGGCGGGACTGTCACTTGATGGCGATTTCGGGTAGAACGACGGTCAGCAACCGTGCTGGGTGGATCGCTGGCGCGGGCGATCAGATGTTGTTTCTCTGATTGCGGAGTACTCGATGGCAGATGGGGATCTGGTGGAGCCGCCCTCGGCAGTAGCGGCCGTGCAGGCGCAGAAGGTGCCGACTTGGCACCTCCACCGCCGGTTGTACGATTGGGTCTTGTCGTGGGCCGAGTCGAGGCACAGCGGCTGGGCCCTGTTTATCATGAGCTTCGCCGAGTCGAGCTTCTTTCCGATCCCCCCGGATGTGCTGCTCATGCCGTTGGTTCTGGGCAGCCGGCGGAAGTGGTTCCGGTTCGCCCTCATGTGCTCTCTCGCCTCCGTGTTGGGTGGCATCGCGGGCTACATCATCGGGTTGACCGTGTGGGAGTCCATCCACGAGACCGTCTATTCGATGCACATTCCGGGCATCAACGCTGAGAACTTTGACAACGCCGGTACGTGGTACGCCAAGTACGACATTTGGCTGGTGGCTGCCGCCGGCTTTACGCCCTTGCCCTACAAGGTGATCACCATCTCGGCGGGAATGTTCAAAATCAACTTCCTGACGTTCGTGATCGCCTCGGCGCTCAGTCGGGCGGCTCGGTTCTTCCTGGTGGCAGCGCTGATGGGCCTGATCGGGCCGACCGTCAAGCCGTTCATCGACAAGTATTTCAACCTGCTATGCATCCTGTTCATGGTACTGCTGATCGGCGGATTTGCCGCGTTGAAGCACCTCGGGTGATGCGCGAGCTTCGGAGTGAGACGCGAGAAGTGAAGAGTGCGACGGATGCCGCCGGCCGGCTTCGGTTTTCGGGAGCGTGTTTCAGACGTCCCCGATTGCTCGAGGACGACTCGTGAGTCCCGCGACTGCCAAGCTGCTGTTGGACCTGGCTCGCCAGACGATCGTGGCGCGGGTGAGGGGCCAGTCGCTGCCGGCACTGCCCGATCTGCCGGAGGGACCGGTCGAGTTCGGCGGAGCCTTCGTCACCATCCGGGTGAACGGTCGGCTGCGCGGGTGCATCGGCCGATTCCGTCCCGACCGCAGTCTGGCCGAGACCGTCCAGGCGATGGCCGTCGCCTCGCTCGAGGATCCGAGATTTCGCCACGCGCCGGTTCGCGTGGAAGAACTGAAGCGGCTGCACATCGAGATCTCGGTGCTCTCGCCGCTGGTGCGAACCCGCGACCCGTTGTCGTTGGAGCCCGGCGTGCACGGCGTGTACATTCGTCGCGGCTCGTATTCGGGCTGCTTTCTGCCGCAAGTGGCGACCGAGCAGAAGTGGGATCTGGAAACGTTCCTGTCCCGCTGTTGCGAGGACAAGGCGGGCCTGCCGCCCGATGCGTGGAAGGATCCGGAGACGGAGGTCTTTGCGTTCACTTGCGAAGTGGTGGAGGAGGACTGCGGCTCGAGTCCTGAGACTTGAGACCTGAATCCTCAGGTTTCGGATGCGAGTGTGTTGTTTAGCCCCGTCGCGTGCGACGGGGGAACGCGGTGCGAGGGGGAACGCGTCGCACGCAACGCGACAAAACGGCGCGCGGGACTGGGGTCAGCGCGATGCCGGGAAGCTGGTGACGGGGGAAAGGGAGTGTCAGGGATGATTATTTGGACGATCTTGCTGTTCCTGGTCGCTTTAGTCTGGTGCACACGGCACCTGGATATTCAACGCGCCAAACGGGAACAGATTCCGCTGTCTTCCCAGACCTACCCCGGCCCGCCGGAGGACGCTCCGTTCGTGAGTTTTCTCATCGCCGGCAAGGACGAGGAAGCGAACATCGAGCGAGCCGTCCGCAGCGTCCTGAAGCAGGACTATCCGAACTTCGAACTGATCGTGATCAACGATCGCAGCCAGGATCGCACGCCGGCCATCCTCGAGCGGCTCAAGGCCGAGGACACCACCGGCCGACTGCGGGTCATCCACGTGTCCGAGCTGCGTGAAGGCTGGTTCGGCAAGAACAACGCCATGCGCGAGGGCGTCGAACGGGCCCGCGGCAGTTGGCTTTGCTTCGGTGATGCCGATTGCAACCACACGTCCGAGCGATCGCTCAGCATGGCAGTTCGCCACGCCATCGAGAACAAGGCCGACTTCTTCTCGCTCCTGCCGCGGCTCGAGACGCATAGCCTGTGGGAGAGGATTATTCAGCCCGTGGCCGGGGCCCTGATGGTCTTCTGGTTCCATCCCCAGCGGGTGAACGATCCCAATCGGCCGGAGGCCTACGCCAACGGCGCGTTCATGCTCATGACCCGCAAGTGCTACGAGATGATCGGCGGGCACGAGCCGGTGAAGACCGAAGTGAACGAAGACGTGCACATGGCCCGCATCTGCAAAGAGAAGGGCCAGAAACTTTTCGTGTGCCAGAACGCGGACCTGTACACGGTGCACATGTACTCGGGCTTCGGCCAGATCTGGCGGGGCTGGAGCCGTATCTTCTACGGCTGCTTCGGCACGTTCCGGCGTTTGCGTGTCACCATGCTCATGCTGCTGGGCACCAACATATTCCCCTACACCAGCCTGGCCATCGCGGCGGCGGTATTCGCGTTCACCAACTGGTTCGACGCCAATCCGAACTGGTATTGGGTGGGCGGGGCGGCCGCGTTTGCGGTCAGCATGCAGTTGTCGGTCATTGCCCGATACTACAAGCTCAGCTATACCAACCCGTGGCTGGCCCCGACGTTCATCGTGGGCGCTGTGATATGCATCGGCATGCTGATCAACGCCATGCTCAAGCTCAACGGGCGAACCACGGTGACCTGGCGAGGTACAACGTATCGAGGCGATACGGTGCAGCCGTCGGCCGAGCCCGTGGCAGGCCGGGCGGTCGAGGCCCGGTCGTAAGCGGCCAAAACGAGACAACGTGCGATGCTCGATTCCCTCCCCGATGCATGCGGCCACTTCCTGGCCCAGGCGACCGCCAACGAAGCCCAAGAGAAAGCCTGGGAATGGCTTGATCTCGTACGAAACCTCATCACGCAGGTGCCGCGGAACGTCTGGATTCTCATCATCGTTGTGGGCGTGACGTGGATCGTCCTTCGGAAGATCTGGTCGTCCGTCTGGCGGCGGATTCGCTTGAGTCGGCCTCCGCGCATTCACCCGGCTTTGCAGCGATACAACGTCGATCGGGCGGAAGTGCAGCGAAAGCAGCGCGAGCTGGCCGCAGGCATCGTGGCCACCTCCACGAGCAATCGATTGGCCGGCTATCGGTTGGTGCGGCAGGTGGAGGCGGTCTTCGTTGAGGGCTTTGCCTCGCCGGAAGACGCCCTGGTCGCGCTGAAGGCCTCGGCCGTCGAGCGCGGGGCCAACGCCATCCTCAACGTGCGGACCGAACACACCGCCGCCGGCCGCTGCACCGCCTCGGGAGACGCGGTGATCGTCTCGCCGTTGCCGGTGGCGTCAGTGCGTGCGTCGGGGGCGGCCCGGGAGGCGGAATGACGCGGAGACACGGCGACGCGGTGACGTGGCGAAGAGAGCCGCCGATGCACAGTTCCGGCTCCCTCTGCGCCATCGCGATCCTTTCGACAGGCTGTTGCTCGCCCAGTCGCAGGTCGAACGACTGCTCCTGGTAAGCCACGATTCCGCATTTGACGAATACCCGGTCCGACGGATCTGGTAAGCAGATTCAGCCGCAGACCGGGGGAAGAAGGAGTGGGTGGGGGTGACCCTGGTTGAACCCGGTGGCCCCTTCTCGGTGTGGGTCGCTCACTGCTTGCGAAACGAGTCGGCGGGGGCAAGCTCCGCCGCTCACAGCTCAGAGCTCACAGCTTATAGCTCGTTCCTTGATTGCTAGATACGGCAGGGCGGGAGTATAATACCCGATCAGGGAAAGGCCTGTTGGGAGACAGCGGTCGTCCTCCAGCCCAGCCTTTCGCAAGTGGTTGCCATACAAGCAGTACCGACGCCTATGGTTCGCAAGATCCGCCGTGACAACCTGCGCTCGCGGGCTTTGCACCGAGGCATGGACGTGTCGTTGAACTGGCTGGCCCTCCTGCTGGCCTACGTGGTCAAGGAGGGGCTGAGCCTCGGCATCCCCACCGAGCCGCTGACGACGCAAGTCGTGGTCCACACCGGTGTGGTCGTGGCGTTGATCTGGCTGGGGGTGGCCAGCGCACTGGAAGTCTACACCTACAAGCGGCCGCTGTTCTCCGAGATCGTCCTCCTCATTGCCACGTTGGCCGTCACCATCGCCTTCTTTAACACCTACGTGTACTTCAGTCGGATTTTCGTCTACCCCCGTATCGCCGTGGGGCTGTATGCGGTGTTCGGATCGGCGCTGTTGGCATCGTCGCGGGCGATCAAGCACTCGGTCCAGCGGGCACTGCATCGGCGAGGCTACGGCATGCGGCGGGTGCTCATCATCGGCACCGGGCCCATTGCTCGCCGGTTGGCGAGGAGCTTTCGCCGCAACCACGCCCTGGGCTATCAGTTCCTCGGCTTCGTGTCCGAGCATCCCGAGCAGGGCAAGGATGTGATCGGTTCGCTCGAGAACCTGGAGCGGATCCTGGACGACACACACGCCGAGGAGGTCATCGTGGCGCTGCCCGGCGACCAGCACCAGCGGACGCTGGAGATCGCCGAGCGCTGCCAGGACCGCCACCTGCGGCTGCGGATCGTGCCCGACGTGTTCGATGTGGTGATGATCCGGGCGACGCTCACGGAGATCGACGACATCCCGCTGATCGGCCTGCGGGACCCGGTCATCACCGGCTATCAGAGCGTGGTCAAGCGGGTGTTCGACATCGCGGTGGCGCTGTTTTGCCTCATTCTGTCGTTGCCGGCGTTCATCATCATCCCCATCCTGATTCTGATCGATTCGCGCGGGCGCGGGCCCATCTTCTTCACGCAGGAGCGAGTGGGCGAGAACGGCAAGCATTTCCGAATGTACAAGTTCCGCTCCATGGTGCCGGACGCCGAAGAGCGGCTGAGCGAGCTGGTCGATCTGGACAACCTGCCCGAGCCGGCATTCAAGATCATCGACGATCCGCGGGTGACGCGGGTGGGCTGGTGGCTCCGTCGGACGAGTCTGGACGAACTGCCGCAACTGATCAACGTGCTCAAGGGCGACATGAGCATGGTCGGTCCGCGGCCCGAGCAGGTGGATGTGGTTCGACACTACAAGCTGTGGCACCGCAAGCGACTGAGCATCAAGCCGGGGTTGACGGGGCCGATGCAGGTGAACGGCCGGGGCGTGCTGCCACTGGACGAGCGGATCAAGCTCGAGCTCATGTACATCAACCAATACTCCATTCTGGAAGACCTCAAGTACCTGCTCAAGACCATTCCCGCGGTGTGCCGGGCGCGCGGGGCGTACTGAGGAGTGCGCCGCCAGCTTGGGAGGCAACGGGCGGCGCCAGCCAAGTCCAGAGATAAACGACAACAAGATGGCATCCAAGCAGGGGCGAACAGGTTGGGGGTGGGCGGCCGCGACGGTGATCGTCGCGCTTCTGGCCGGCTGCGCGGGTGAAGAACAACGCCGCGTGAGCAAAAACTTGATGGCGGCGGGCGACTACGATCGGGCGGTCGAGGCAGCCCGCAAAGCGTTGGTCCAGGATCCGGAGAACCCGCGGTATCTGGACCTGTTGTCGGATGCTCAGACAGCCGCGGCCGATTTTCATTTCGAGCAGGCTCGCAAGCTGGCGGATGAGAAGCGGCCAAGAGATGCGCAGCACGAAATTGACCGGGCTTTGGAGTACATGCCGGCTCACCCCGGAGCCAACAGGCTCCTCGTGACCGTCACCCGATCGATTCGTCAATGCGAGGAACTCACCGAAAAGGCCCGCCAGGTCGCCGCACGCGAGCAGTGGGAAGAGGCGGTTCGGCTTGCCCAGCAAGCCGCGCAAATCGATCAGGGGAATGAAACGACTCGCGAACTGCTCGCGCACTATCAGTCCACGCTCGTGGCTCGGCACCTGGACAGGGCTCGGCTGGCTCTGGACGCCGGGGATGCCCAGGCTTGTCTGGACGCATGTGCCGATGCCAAGAAGTGGGATCCGGCTAACGCGCTAGCCGCCGAGTTCGAGCGGATGGCCTCGCAACTGTCACAAGCGCAGGCCTCGGCGAGCCCGCGACCGGCCATGCCGCCTCCTGCGGCTGTCACCCCGTCGCCGGCACCGGCGGCGACCGTGACGCCGAACGAGCCTGTCTTGGCGCAGATCGGCCAGCAGGCTCCGACGGTCGACGCGGGGATAAAGCCGGAGGCGCAGCAGCCCGTCGCGGCACAACAGCCCGTATCGCGCCGTGAGGATCAACGACTGATCACGGCCGAGCCCCTGCGATCGCGGCCCGCGCCGCGGACGAACGGCGCCGGAACGGGGAGCGTGGAGTCACGCTCCGGGCGGCCGGACTGGCGCATGCGTTCCACGCAACCCCTGGTGGAGGTCGGTCCTTCCAGCCGGCCCGTGAACGGGCCGGGCGAAGGTGTTCCCATTGCCGGCCGGATTCAGGACGCCTCGGTGCCGTCGTCCGCGTATACGGGAGCCGGAATGCGCCCGGCCGCACGCACCCAGCCCCCGGCCCGATCCGGCCAGCAGCAGGTCCAACATCTGTTCCGGGGCACGCTCAGTCGCGACGACCGTCGCTACAAGAAGCAGATCGCCGTGGTCGACGGCATCTCCATCAAGCTCAAGGACACCGATGCCAAGCCGCTGGATGCAGACTTTGAGATCGTTGCCGGCCAGTTCACGTCAAAGCCCAAAGACGTTCCCGTCGGAGGGAAGGTGACCATCCGCGGTGTGTCGGGTCGAATGTATGTGATGACGGTGGTGTGGATCGACGACGATCAGGAGACGGTGCATTTCTCGCTCGATCGGATCAATTCGGGGGCGAGCGAGTGATCCATCCCACCCAGGCAGCCGGCGCGGCGGTTGCTGAGAAGCGATCGTTTAAAAAAAACGGTGTAATTTGGCGAATTCGGCCGCACCGACGGGTTGTCGGACGGCAATCTGAGTCTTACGATAGGTGCCTTGACGAGAGTGTACCGCAGCCACTACACTTCGCGGCACTGAACCGCCAGCCAAGCCTCACGAGGGCAGGCAATCCGCAGACGTGACCGTGAGCGTGGCTTTGCTCCTAATCGTTACTATGTCGGCTGCGCAGACGAACCGGGTGTGAAGCTCCAACCTCGCGTGGCGGGTTGCGGCTGTAGGGAGACCCCATGACTGGCGGGCCGTTCAAGCCCATCCCTCCGAGCACGTGGCGCCTGGCCACACAGGGGATGGAACTGGCGGGTGCAGTGGCTGGGGGGTGTCTTCTCGGATACTGGATCGACCGGCACTTTGGTACCGCTCCTTGGGCACTGGTTATCGGGGCGAGTGTCGGTATCATCGGCGGGCTGTACAACCTGATCCGCAAGGCAGTGCACGAGTCGTTGCGTATGGCGAGCCGCAAAGATCGCCGGGCCCGGCCGCCGGGGGCGGAAGGACGCGACGACGACCGTTCTCCGCCCAAGGCGGGTGGCGCATGACGGCGGATGAGCGGCGCCGGCGACGGGCGTGGATGGAGGTGCTGGTCGCACCGTTGGTGGCGGTTGGTTTCCTGTGCCTTTGCGGGTGGAAACCGACGCAGGCTGGCGGCGGCCACGGGGCCATGGAAGCGATGTTCCTGGCCCTGAGCGCATTGTTGGCGGTCCTTTACGCGACGCTTCTGCCGATAATGCGAAGAATGGTCCACGCGGGAAGCCTGGATCGGCTTCGGCTGGCGTTCCGGGCGGCCGGGCAGCGGTTCATCCTCACGCTGCTCATCGCGGGAACCATCGCCTGGCTCGACCGGGTGGATCGGCGGGTGTTTCTGGTCTGGATTGCAATTGGATACGTCGTGCTGAGCCTGGTCGAGACCATCGCCCTGGTTCGGTGGATGAGAAAGACAGAGAAGCGAGCATGCACGTAGAGTGTCTGGCATCGGCGAATCCGTTGACGCACGTGGTCGATCACCCGTGGTACGTTCTCAAGGGACCGGGCCTGCCGGAATTGACGCTCATGTCGAACCACGTCTTCATGATGCTGGTGGCGGCGGGGCTGCTCATGCTCATCATTCCGCGGTTTGCCCGCGTTCCGGCCGAGGGGGAGGAGGTCGATCAGTTGACGCCTCGCGGCGGACGCAACGCGATCGAGACCATCTGCACGTTCCTTCGCGATTTCGTCGCCCGGCCCAACATGGGCGAGCACACCGACCGGTTCATCCCGTACGTCTGGACGGCCTTCTTCTTCATCCTCACGATCAATCTGCTTGGTCTGCTGCCACTCGAGCCCATCACGCGGTTCTTCTCTGGTTCGATCGGTTTGGATCATCCCATCTACGGAACGGCTACGGGCAATATCTGGGTCACCGCGACGCTGGCGATATGCACGTTCTTCATGATCGTGGTCAACGGGTTGCGGCTTCACGGCATGACGTACGTGAAGCATTTCTTCATGGGCCCCTTCCCGATCAATGTGGTGATCGCATTCCTGGAAGTGATCGGATTGTTCGCCAAGACCTTCGCCCTGGCGGTTCGTCTTTTCGCCAACATGATGGCCGGCCACATTCTGCTGGCGGTGCTGGTGAGTTTCATCGCCAGCGCGGGAGCCGTTAGTGCGATACTCGGATTCGGCGTGGCCGTCCCGGTGGTCATCGGCAGCGTGGCGATCACGCTCCTTGAGTTGTTCGTGGCGTTCCTGCAGGCGTTCATCTTCACCTTCCTGAGCTGCGTGTTCATCGGTCAGGCGGTGAACATTCACCATGAAGAGCACGAAGGTCACGAGGAGGCTCACGGGCCGCACGGGACGGAGGCGGCACACTAGAGAAAGAGGACGCGACGACGCGGGAACGCGGTGACGCGGCGAAAAAGAAGAAAGCAGCAACCCTTGAAGAAGCGCCAGGCGATGCGAAGCACAGGGTACGACGAAGGAATTCAACCTGCCATGCTCGTGGAGTGGGACCGCGGGTCGTGAGGCTGAGAGGCGATGGCAGTCGAGGTTGAGAAAATGGGGCCGTTCCCGCCGGTCTCGACAGCAAAGAGGGTTTGGACATGAAGGCAACGGGTTTGGGTCTGTTGGTGGTGATGGGTTTGCTTTTCTTCGCGGCTCCGGCGATGGCCGCGGATGAAGCGGCCGCTGGCGCAACGGCCGGCGGGAGCAGTGGGTTCGTGCTTCTGCAGGACAAGGGTGCGGGCCTGTTGGGCGGCGCCATCGGCGCGGGCCTGGTGATCATCGGTGCGGCGGCGGGTATCAGCCGAATCGGCGGCAGCGCCACCGAGAGCATGGCCCGCCAGCCCGAGGCGGCAGGTTCGGTCAACACCATCGCTCTGATCACCGCGGCCATGCTCGAAGGTGCCACGCTGTTCGCGGTGGTGGTCTGCATGCTGGCGGTCTTCGGCTGATGCTGATGAAACCGCTCTGATTCGAGATGTTCGTGGGCATGCCCGTGCAACACGTGCGGGCATGCCCCGCAAAAGCCGTCCGGCGGGACGGCATGACAAGAACTGGCGAGGAATCATCCGTGAGGTCACGCACGCGCGCGTTCATCGGTCTCGTGAGCATCCTGGCCCTGGCCCCGGCCGTGTGGGCGGCGGATGCAGCCCATGGGGATGGGAAAATCAGTCCGTTTACTGGAGACCTCGGCAACGCGATCTGGACGCTCCTGATTTTCGGGCTGGTCCTGTTCGTTCTCGGCAAATTTGCCTGGGGTCCGATCTTGACCGGGCTGCAGCGTCGCGAGCGGTTCATCCGCGAGTCGCTGGAGACGGCCAAGCGGGACCGGGAAGCGGCCGAAGCGCGGCTGCGGGAGTACGAGCAGAAGCTGGCCGAGGCCCGCGAAGAGGCGAGCCGGCTGGTCGAAGAGGGCCGTCGCGACGCCGAGGTGACGCGACGCAAGATCGAAGAAGAGGCTCGCGCCGCCAGTGAGGCCATGATCGAGCGAGCCAAGCGCGAGATCGGCGTGGCTCGCGACACGGCGCTGCGGGACCTGTACGAGACGTCGGCCGAGCTGGCCACCTCAATGGCGAGCGGCATCCTCAGGCGGCAGATCACGCCGGAAGATCACTCGCGGATGGTCCAGGACGCCCTGGCCCAGTTACAGGGGCGAGTGGGCAGCAACGGCGGGTGAGCATGACGCGGCCGGCGAGCGACGGCTCCCGGTACGGCGAAAGACGGGGCGGCGGAACCTCGAGAGCGAAGCATGCCAAAGAAAGACGACGAATTGATGGCCTTGGCCGACGTGTATGCGGATGCCCTGCTGCAGGCCGCGGACGAGAAAGGCGAGGCCGAGCGGGTGGCGGCCGAGTTCGCCGACCTGATCCGATACCTGGATCGCGACCGGGATTTCGAGCGGTTTCTCACGGCATCGAGCGTGGACGACGATCCGCGGCGGGATTCGCTGGAAAAGCTGTTCCGGGGGCGGATGTCCGACCTGCTGTTGAACTTGCTTCAGGTGCTCAACAATCGCGGGCGGCTGGATCTGGTTCGCGTGGTGTACCGCGCCGTTCAACTGCGGATGGAGCGACGGCACCATCAGCAGGAAGTCGTGGTCGAGACGGCCATGGCTCTGACTGACGACTTGCGGCAGGCGATCGTCAAGCACGTGGGCGAGTACATTGGCAAGGAGCCGCTGCTCATCGAGCGGGTCGTACCGGAGTTGATCGGAGGCGTGGTCATCCGGATCAACGACATTCAGATCGACGGCAGCGTTTCGTCACGCATCCGCACGCTGCGACAGAAGTTCAGCCGGCGGGCGGTGGTGGAAATTCCCAGTGGTCGAGGGGTCGAACTGTAGGGCATTGAATTCGAGCGGGCTTGTTTGCAGGCCAGCATGACAGCAGGCGAGCCGGCCCGGTGCGGGCTGGAGAGTTCCGGATGGAGCGACCGTCCGACTCGCCGAGAAGATCCAACTGATCAGGACAGAGTTCATGAGATTCAAAGTCGATGAAATCGCGTCGGTCATCAAAGAGGAAATCGCGCAGTATCGCGGCGAGATCGATGTGGCCGAGGTCGGCCGGATCCTCGAAGTCGGCGACGGCATCGCCCGCATCTACGGCCTGTCGAACGCCATGGCCGGCGAGATGCTCGAGTTCGAGAACGGGACCATCGGCCAGGTGTTCAACCTGGAAGAGACGGCCATCGGCGCGGTCGTTCTGGGCGACTACCTCGGACTAAAGGAAGGCGACGCGGTTCGCGGCACGGGCCAACTGCTGTCCGTGCCCGTGGGCGAGGCGCTGATCGGGCGCGTCGTCGACCCGTTGGGCCGCCCGCTGGACGGCAAGGGTTCGATCGAGTCGCCGCACCGCCGTCCGGTCGAGACTCCGGCTCCGGGCATCGCCGAACGCCAGCCGGTGGATCAGCCGCTGCAGACGGGCATCAAGGCCATCGACAGCATGATCCCCATCGGACGCGGCCAGCGCGAGCTGATCATCGGCGACCGCAAGACCGGCAAGACCGCCATCGGCATCGACGCCATCCTGAACCAGAAGGGCACGGGCGTGATCTGCGTCTACGTGGCGATTGGTCAGAAGGAATCGACCGTCGCCGGCGTGGTGCAGGTGCTGCGCGACCACGGTGCGATGGACTACACCATCGTGGTGGCGGCCGGCAGTTCGGACCCGGCTCCGCTGCAGTACGTGGCCCCGTACGCGGGCTGCGCGATGGCCGAGTACTTCATGTACGAGCACGGCAAGGACACGCTGTGCGTCTACGACGACCTGTCGAAGCAGGCCGCGGCGTATCGCCAGCTGTCTCTGCTTCTGCGGCGGCCACCCGGACGCGAGGCCTATCCGGGCGACGTGTTCTACCTCCACAGCCGGTTGCTGGAGCGGTCGTGCAAACTGGCCAACCGCTACATCATCGTGCCCAAGTCCGCCCCCGCCGACACGAAGGAAGGCCTGACGCAGAAGGAATACATCGGCGTGCCGGGCAAGCACGAGGCCGAGCACGACCTCAAGGCGATGGGCCGCGACGACGTGGAAGTTCGCGTGCAGCCGGGCTCGGGCGGGTCGCTGACGGCGCTGCCGGTCATCGAGACGCTCGAAGGTGAGGTCTCGGCTTACATCCCGACGAACGTGATTTCGATCACCGACGGGCAGATCTACCTCGAGCCCGACCTGTTCTTCGCGGGCGTGCGGCCGGCGATCAACGTGGGTATCAGCGTCTCGCGCGTGGGCGGTAAGGCCCAGATCAAGGCCATGAAGAAGGTGGCCGGCTCGCTGAGGCTCGACCTGGCGGCGTATCGCGATCTGGAGGCGTTCGCGCAGCTCGGCACGGAACTGGATCCCGCCACGCAGCGTCAGCTCGACCGCGGCAAGGCCATGGTCGAACTGCTCAAGCAGGGCCAGTGCAAGCCGTATCACGTGGCCGACCAGGTGCTGAGCCTGTTCGCGGGCACGCGCGGATTCTGCGACGACCTGCCGATTAGCCGGATTGCGGAGTTCGAGACGCGACTGCTCCAGCACATTCACGACGAGTTCCCGGAGGTGCGGGAAGAGATCATCCGAACGGGCGATCTGTCGGATGCGTTGGCCGAGAAGCTGCGGGAGATCATCAAGAACTTCAAGCAGCGTTTCGTGGCCGAGAACAAGTAACGGTCGGAAGTGACGTAGCGGCGAGCGTGCGGCGTGCTGCGTCGCCGCCAGCCGCTATAGGCGGACGGCTCATCGGATCAGTTGGAGATCGACGACCCGACGGTTTTCACGGAATGGCAGGACAATCGCCGGCATACCTGACCTCCGAGCAGTTTGATTCCCCGACGTTCGGCGCTCGAATGGCGGCCGGCGGGGCGGTCCTGGTGGTGCTGGCGGCAACGCTCCTGCAGATTTCCCGCATCGGCGGGCTCCAGCGAGAGAGCATCGCCAGCTTTGCCTACACGCAGGATGAGGCGTACGAGCAGCTGGTGATTGGCCGTGAACTGGCGGGCGTGGCGGGTTCGCGGTCCGAACGGTTCGGCGACGCGACGCCCCTGACAGCGTCGGCTTCGCCGGGCTGGTCGCTCCTGATGGCCGTGCTCCTGGGCTTGCGGGTTCTATCGCCGGAGGCCGGGCGAAGTCTGGATGAGATCGCCCTGGTACCGCTGGTGGTGAACCTGGGGGCGGCCGCCGTGCTGCTTATGCTCGCCGGGCATTTGGTGCGTCGCGAGATCCGCAGCGGCTTGTGGATGTTCGTGATCCTGGTGGGCATGGCCCTGCTGATCCCCGTGCCGCCGCTGGCGCTGACGGGCATGGAACACTTGGCGCACGCCGTGCTCTTGCTGGCGGCGGTGGGTGCCGGGCTGCGGGCGGCGGATTACGAGAAGGCCTCGGTCGGCAGGACACTGCTCGCGACGGTGCTGATCTTCCTCAGCGTTTCGCTGCGGTACGAAAGCCTGGCGGCGCTGCTGGGGTTGGTGCTGTGGGGCTGGATTCAGCGGCGCTCGGGACGACAGGTGTGGCCGTTGGCGGCGGGTATCGCCGCAGTAGCGGCCGTGAGCTTGCACCTGGTCCGTCACGGCGGATCGGTGCTGCCCAACCCCGTCCTGGTGCATCTGGGCACGGTGTTCGAGGGCGGCTGGCGGAATTGGCCCACGAGCGTGCTCGAGCACGCGATCGAAAACCTCAGCCGCGTTCGCGTGCCGTGGATGCTGTTGATCGTGGGCACGGTGCTGCTGGCGGGTTGGCGCGGGCGGACGCATTCGCCGGACGTGTTCGAGCGGCGTCGCGTGGGTTGGCTGTTCGTGTTTGTGGTCGCGGCCACGTGCCACCTGCTGGTGGGCCCGACGGACACGGAGAGTTTTCGACACGTTGCGTACTTGATTCCGCTGGGCGTGGTGGCCATCGCTCAGGCTGCCGCAGCCGGCACCGTCGAGGATCGCGGGCGCTCGGTTCAGCCGGCGGGCGAAGGGGTGACCGCGGATGAACGTTCGGCCGTGACAGCCGCGCCACAGCCGTGGCGACGAGGAGCCGGGCTGATCGCCGTGGCGGCACTCGTTTCGATGGGCCTGGTGGCGCTGCCGGCGATCGATGCATTTTTCGATGCATCGCAGGCGGCCCGAGACGCCTATATACGCAATCAGCTCACCGCATCGTTCGTGCGGACGTACTACGGCGAAAGCGCCGTGGCGAGCAACGAGGTGGGGACGCTGAACTACGAGACGCGGGCCCGAGTGGTGGATCTGTCGGGCCAAGCGAATCAGGCGGTGGCACTCGCCCGGCTGCACGGCACGTACACCGCTGACGCCGTGTCGGAGATGGTCGATGCGGCCGGAGCGCCGGTTGCTCTGCTTCTCGGAGACGCCGGTGAGGTGCCCGTGCCGCAGAACTGGAAGCTTCTGGGCGGCTGGCATCGCGCCGGAGCCGATCGCCGTTCCGCGTCGGCCGTGCAATTGTACTCGGTGAGCCCGGACCTGGAGACCGATGCCCGCATGATCCTCCGGCTGTTCAGCGAGGGGCAGCGACGCGGGATCGAGTTCTGGTTCGTCGAGGACGATGCGTTGCCCGGGACGCGGCCGGAGGCGCTCCAGGTGGACGGTGCTCGGGAAACGAACGATCGAGAGCGTCACGAAGGCGCTTAGCTGGGAGAGCTCTGGATGACCAGGCAGTCCGGTTCGCCGGGTTGCCGTCGAATCCGTAGGTTTTTGCTAAGAAAGGCGGCGAGGGCCGCATGGCCAAGGCACGAGCAATCGGAAAACGACGCAAGGCGGTTCAAAACATCCGCAAGATCACCCGGACCATGCAGTTGATCGCGACGGCGCGGTTCCAGTCGGCATTCAACCGCGCGACGGCGACCAAGCCCTACGTGGAGAGCATCGCCCGGCTGGTCGAGGAACTGTCGCGATCGCAGGGCGACATCGGGCATCCCTTGCTGCGGACGACCGAGGAATCGGGCAAGTCGATCCTGCTGGTGCTCACCAGCAATCGGGGGTTGTGCGGCGGTTACAACGCAGCGCTCCTGCGGGTGGCCATGGATCATCTGCGGGCGGAAGAAAACGCTGGTCGGGAAGTCGAACTGCACGTGGTGGGCAAGAAGGGCATCGCCTACTTTCGCTTCCTGGGTCGCAAGATCGCCTGGACGGCCACGCACTTCGAAGGAACGCCCGCCTACGCGGAGGTCGAGAAGATCGCGCAGGCGATGATGGACCGCTACGTGGCTCAGCAGGTGGACCGCGTGGCGGTCGCGTACACGCGGTTCGTCTCGGCGAGCCTGCAGTACCCCGAGGTGATGCAGTTGCTGCCCATTGCCCGGCCGGCCCCCGCGGCGGCGGGCACACAGCCGCCCGGTGCGGTCGAAACGCCCGTCGAATTCGAGTATTCACCGCCCGCCGACGTACTGCTGGGCGAACTGTTGCCCGAAATGGTCAAGGTGCGAGTCTTTCAGTGTTTCAACGATGCGGCGGTCAGCGAGCAGACGGCGCGCATGGTGGCCATGAAGGCGGCGACCGACGCGGCGGGCGACATGATCAGGGGACTGACGCAGCGACTCAATCGGGCCCGCCAGTCGCAGATCACGTTGGAACTGCTGGACATCGTGGCCGGGGCGGAGGCATTGGCATGAACCGATCGATTCTGACAGGAGTGATGGCATTGGTGTTGGCAGGGGCGAGCGGCTGTAGCAGTCTGCGAATCAAACCGGGCGACCAGATTGTGGCGATGGGCGACAGCATCACGCAGGCCGGCGGCTACCTGCGGGTGATCGACGCCGTCTTCGCTCAGCAGTACCCGGACATGAAGATTCCGCGGATCATCAACGCGGGGATCAGCGGCGAAAAAGCCGAGGACATGGTCAAGCGGTTCGAACGCGACGTGATCGCCCGCAACCCGAATATCGTGACCATCAGCGTGGGCATCAACGACGTATGGCACCGGATGGATCGGCCGCACGACCCTGCGGTGCTCGAGGAATATTCCCGAAACGTCGACCGGATGGTGGTCATGGCCCAGGAGACGGGGGCTCGCGTGATCCTGCTGTCGCCGACGGTGATCGAGGAGAAGCCCGGGGCCGAGGGCAACCAGCGATTGAAGCTGTACATCCAGGCCGGTCAGGAGATCGCCCGCCGGCGGAAGGCGGATTACGTCAACCTGCACGAGATGTTCCTCGAGGAGATCGAGAAACGCGATCGGCAGCGGGCCGCCGGCGCCTCCGAGTCGGCCGGGCCGCTCACCACCGACGGCGTCCACATGACGGCGGAGGGCGACAAATTGATGGCTCTCGGGGTACTGCGGGCCTTGGGGGTTCCGGACGAGAAAGTCCGTGCCACGGACCTGAGCGGGGTGTTTGGGAAATAGCTGTGAGCATTGAGCTGTGAGCCACGGGCCGGATCGGCTTACAGCTTAAAGCCTGAAGCTTATAGCTTCTTTGGAGTTCATCATGGCAGAGACGAACGGACACAAGAACTACGGGCGCATCACGCAGGTGATCGGATCGACGCTCGACGCGGAATTTGACGAGAATCGCCTGCCCGCCCTGTACAACGCCTTGAAGGTCCAGGTGGAGCGCAAGGTGCTGGGCTACTCCGAGAAGGAGACGCTGTGGTGCGAGGTGGCGTCGCATCTGGGCGGCGGAAAAGTGCGCGCGGTGGCCTTGGGCAGCACGGACGGCCTGATCCGCGGTCAGCAGATCGAGGATACGGGGGCGCCGGTGAGCGTGCCGGTGGGCATGGAAACGCTGGGTCGGGTGTTCAACCTGGTCGGCGATCCGATCGACATGCGGGGTCCGGTCAATGCCAAGGAACGCCGGCCCATTCACCATGATCCGCCCGAGTTCGCTGACCTGACGCCCCGGGCCGAGATGATGGAGACGGGCATCAAGGTCGTGGACCTGCTGGCCCCGTTCGTCCGCGGTGGCAAGATCGGTCTGTTCGGTGGGGCGGGCCTGGGCAAGACGGTTATCGTCCAGGAGATGATTGCCCGCATCGCCCGCGAGCATTCGGGGTATTCGGTGTTCGCCGGCGTGGGCGAGCGGACCCGCGAAGGCAACGACCTGTGGCTGGAAATGCAGGAGGCCACGTTCAAGGACGCCCAGGGCAACGTCAAGCAGGTCATGGACCACACGGCCATGGTGTTCGGCCAGATGAACGAGCCGCCGGGGGCTCGCTTGCGTGCCGCTCTTTCGGCACTGACGATGGCCGAGTGGTTCCGCGACGAGTCCGGAGCCGACACCATGCTGTTCGTGGACAACATCTTCCGGTTCAGCCAGGCCGGCTCGGAAGTGTCGGCGCTGCTGGGCCGCATGCCGTCGGCGGTGGGTTATCAGCCCACGCTGGGCACGGAGATGGGCGCGCTGCAGGAGCGGATCACGTCCACGCGTCACGGGGCCGTCACCAGCGTGCAGGCGGTCTACGTGCCGGCCGACGACCTGACCGACCCGGCCCCGGCCACGACGTTCACCCACCTCGACGCGTTCATCGTGTTGTCGCGCGGAATCAGCGAAAAGGGAATCTACCCGGCCATCGACCCGCTGGCTTCGTCGAGCCGGGCCCTCGATCCGCAGCACGTGGGCGAGCGGCACTACAAGATCGCCCGGGAAGTGCAGCGAATTCTGCAGCGTTACCGCGACCTGCAGGACATCATCGCCATTCTGGGCGTCGACGAACTGAGCGAAGAGGACAAGCTGCTGGTCAGCCGGGCCCGCAAGATCGAGCGGTTCTTCAGCCAGCCGTTCTTCGTGGCCGAACCGTTCACCGGCTTCCCCGGCAACTACACCCGCAAGGAGGACACGATCCGCAGCTTCGAGGAGATCGTGGCCGGCAAGTGGGACCACCTGCCCGAGCAGGCGTTCATGTACGTGGGCACGGTGGAGGATGCCGCGGCCAAGGCCGAGCGGCTCGCCAAGAGCTGACCTGCGAACCGAATCGTTCCGCCGGACGCCGCCGGGACGGGCACCCGTGGTTGAAGTTGGATCTGTACTATGGCCAAGCAACAGCAACTGCAGTTCAGTCTGATCACGCCGGAGTCGAAGGTGTTCGAGGGACCGGCGGACTTCGTGGCCATCCCCGCCCATGACGGCGAGATCGGCATCCTGCCCGAGCGGGCGCCTCTCGTGGTGCAGTTGGGGGCGGGCCGGCTGCGGCTCCGCACGGACCAGACCGAGCAGTCCTGGTTCGTGGATGCGGGCTTCGCGCAGGTGGTCGATAACCGGGTGGTCGTCCTCACCCAGAAGGCGATGCGTCCCGCGGACATCGATCGCGACGCCGCCATGGCGGACCTGGAGCGGGCGCGGATGATGCCCACCATCGACGACGAAAGTGTCCGAAGAAGGACCCGCGTGGAGGCGAGCGCCCGGGCGCGGTTGCGGTTGTCGTCGTAAAATACGTTCCCTTGTTTGTTCCCTTCCGTCGCGTGGTTTAGCCCCGTCGCGTGCGACGAGGACTCCTCCGGTGCGACGGGGATCTGTCGTGGTCGGATGGGAACTCGCGGTTTCGGGAACGTGGGTCCGGAAACACGAGAAAGAACGCGACAAACCCGCGGTCACGTGGTGGCCGCGGGTTTTGTTTCGGGCGGGCTTCCTCAAGCCTTGCGCCGGGTCTGGCCGATCCTTTACAATGAGGATGGCCATGTCGAAAAAAGCAACCCGGCATCGATGGTACGTGTGGATTCTGGTCAGCGTGGCAGCCCTGGCCGGCGGGTGTGACAACTACGGCTGGCTGAGCCTGAACATCGTCATCCCGCTCGGGCTGGACGGAGACGTCGGGCTGCTGAACCCGTTCGGCGAGGGCTCGATCTTCGCTCCGCCACAGAACGGGACTGATAACGAGCCGCCGCTCCCCATCATCATTCCGGAAGACCCCGGCGGCGGGGGCAATCCGGGCGGAACCAACTCCTGAGAAAGCCCGACCCATGCGGATCGCGAACTATCGACTGCTCCACGTCCGGCCGCGCTTCCTGCTCGTGCGGATCGAGACGGACACCGGCCTGGTCGGGTGGGGCGAGGCCACGCTGGAGGGTAACTCACTCGCCGTGGCCGCGGCCGTCGATCAGCTCATGGCCATGATTGAGGGCGAGGATCCCCGCCGCATCGAGCATCTATGGCAGCGCATGTACCGCGCCGGGTTCTATCGCGGCGGGCCCGTGCTATGTAGTGCGATCTCCGGGGTCGAGCATGCTCTGTGGGACATCCTCGGCAAGTCGCTCAACGTGCCGGTTCACGTGCTTCTGGGCGGGGCGGTGCGCGACCGCATTCGCATGTACGGCCAGATTCACGGCAACACGCCGGATGCCGTGCTGGAGCAGTACCGCCAGCGCCGTGCGGAGGGGCTGACCGCCTTCAAGCTGCCCATTCCCGGGCCGGTCAAAGTGATCGACACCCCCGCCACGGTGGAGCGGCTGACGGCCATCCTGGCCGCCCTCCGCGAAGAGGCGGGTGACGACGTCGATTTCGCCCTGGATGCGCACGGTCGACTCAGCCCGGCCATGTCCATCCAGGTCGCGGCAGCGCTGGCCCCGTACCGGCCCATGTTCCTGGAAGAGCCCTGCCTGCCCGAGAACGTCGATGCCATGGTGACCATCGCGCGATCGACGACCGTTCCGATCGCCACCGGTGAGCGGCTCATGACCCGATGGGGCTTTCGCGAGGTGATCGAAAAGCAGGCGGCGACGATTCTACAGCCCGACCCGGCGCACGTGGGCGGCATCCTGGAGACGCGCAAGGTGGCGGCCATGGGCGAAACCTACTACATGGCCGTCGCACCGCATTGCCCGTTGAGCGCAGTGGCGCTGGCGGCATGCCTGCAAGTCGATGCGGTCCTGCCCAACTTCCTCGTGCAGGAGTTCGTCACGCTGGGCGAGGACCTGCTGGTGGAGCCGTTCAAGCTGGAGGACGGCCACCTGCCCGTGCCCCAGGGGCCGGGGCTGGGCATCGAGATCGACGAGACGAAACTCGAAAGCCTGATCTACGACGGTCGATGGCGCACGCCCGAGTACCGCCACGACGACGGCTCCGTGGCGGACTGGTAAGCGGTGAGAATGTCAGAAAGTGACAAAGTGTGAAAGGGCCCGTGTCCGGCTGTCTTTCACCCCTGTTTCACGTTCCCACATTCCCACCTTCCCACGTTCCCACACCTCTCACGCCATATCGTGCGACAGCTCGTGCAGCAGCTCCACGATGGGCACCTTCGACCCGCAGACGTCCGCACACTTGCCGCAACTGTTGCACAACCGGGCCGGGTCGTAGCCCGCCTGCTGGTATAGTTCGCGGGCCAGGTCACGGTCGTTGTACTGATGCAGGTAGGCGTGGTAGCGGATCATGTCGGTGACCGCGATGTGCTCGGGGCAGTGTGTCGTGCAGTCGCCGCACAGATGACACGCTCCGGCAGTCTCCAGCTTGACGATGGCCTCGAGCTGCCGGCGGGCTGAAGCGGACAAGTGCACGGTGGCCAGCGGCACGTCCTTGTCCAGTTCCTCCATGCTCTCGATGGCGATGATCGCGGCGTCGATCAAGCCGTCGGTCAGATGGAGCATGTAGAGCTTGGCTCGTTCCCACTCGTTGTACTTGCGAGCCTCCATCAGATCGCTGAACTTCTTTTCATCGACGTTGACCGGGCGGTTGACGATGCCCTTGGTCTTCATCGCCACGATCCCGACGTCCTGCTTCTTGAGGGCCTCGAGCTCGGGCCGCAGCCGGACGAAGCTTTCCGGATTGACGCCGGGCATGATGAGATCGATCTTCCACGGTCCGCGTTCGTTGGCGGCAGCGGCGGCGGCCAGAACCTCCTTCTGGTGGGTGTGCGTGCTGAAGCCGAAATGCTTGGCCTTGCCGGCCTTGTTCGCTTTCTCGAAGGCCTCCCAGACTTCGATGCAGTCGAAGATCCAGGGGATCTCGACGCCGTGCATGAAATAGGCGTCGACGTGGTCGGTGCCCAAACGCGTCAGCGACTCGTCGAGCTGGCGGAGATACATTTCTGCCATGCGTTTGCCGGCGGCTCGCAGATCGGGCTTTTCGCCGGTGGCCTTCTCCTTTTCGACGGCCGCGTTGTGATAGCGCAGAAGGTCGCCTTTTTCGCTATCTTTGCCCGCCACTTCGTCGAACTTCTGGCTGCCGAGGTAGGCCTTCATCGCGGCCACATAGAGCTTGCGGACCTCGTCATCGATCTTCGCGTAGCCGGCGATGTTGCTGGCCTTGCTGGTGACCCACAGGTCCTTGCGATACTCCTTGAGGAACTCCTTCATGTTGACTTCGGAGTTGCCGTAACCCCGGGCGGTGTCGAAGTAGTTGATGCCGCGGGCCAGCTCGCGAGGCCAGATGTTGGTCTGGTTGCCGGCCTTGCCGCCCAGACCCGACACGATCCGGCTGACCATGAAGTTGGTCCGGCCCAGCCGAACGTAGCTCATGTCCGGGGACTTACTCCGCCAGATGAGGTCCTTGGGATCGACCTTGGGCTTTTCGGACGATGGCGCCGGGTCGGCGGCATGGGCTGCGGCTGCCATCGCGCCGATGCCGGCGGCGGTCGTCTTCAAAAACTGACGGCGATCCAGCGAGTCTCCGTAATGCGACATGCAGAATCCTCCCAGGCAAACAGTGAGTCCGGTTTTTCGCGAAGTCAGGGGTTTCTCGCCCGATTTGACAGGACGGGCGCACCAAGCCCTCCGGGCATGAACCAAGTATAGGCATCTACCAGTATAAAGTTGGCACCGCTCGCCGGACAACCGGATCGGATCGGCCAAGCCCCCGCACGAAAACGGACAGGTGGAAGGTCACTTCTCGGCCTGTTCGGCTGGGTCGGAAGTTGTTAGCGGCGGCGGGGCGGGTCGAGGGGCGGCAGCTACGACCGCCTCGACGAACTCCGCGACGGGCCGAACCGTCGCCTTTTTCACCAGCGAGTCGATGTGCTCCTGGCTGAGCTTGTTGAACTGCTCGTCCTTGACTCGCTCGATGATCTTAGGCTGGGCGTCCTCGAACGAGATCTGCTGGCGAGGCGTCCGCTTGCCGCAACGGACCAGGAAGACGGCTTCTTCCGTTTCGATAACGTCACTTGTCCCGTTTTCGGGCAGCGTAAAGAGGACTTCAGCGGCCTTGGCCCAACGGCCCTGGAGTGTGCCCGGGCTGATCTCACCCCAGGCTCCGCCCTGAGCGGCCTTGACGCCCTTGCTGTAGGCGCGGGCCACCGCCGGGAACTCCACGCCGCTGTCCAGCTCCTCGCGGGCTCGGCGGATGCGGGCGACCGCCCGGGCGCGAGCGGCGTCGATCTCGGCCTTCGTCGCGGTTTCTCGCGGCTTGCCGAGCATGCTATCGACGGGGATCTCGATGAGATTCAATTCGGCCCGCTCGGGCGTAGTGAACTCGTCCAGGTGATGTTGATAGTATTCGAACAGTTCGCGGCGAGGCGGCTCACGCAAGAGGGGCTTGTACTTGTCCCGCATATATTGCGTGACCATAACTTGTCGCTTGATCCGGTTCTTCACGTCGTCTCGCGTCAGTTCGAGGGCTTTGAGGTACGCCTCGTATCGGGCGTAGACACCCTGGAACCGGTCGGTCACGATTTCCTTGATCCGCCGGTCGGCTTCCTTGTCGAACGCTTCAACCGCCTTTTCGGGATAGTGATTCGCGGCTTCCTGATAAATCAGCAGCGTACTGACGTGCAGATCGATCTGGCGGCGGATGGTCCGGCGCAGGTTGGAGTAGTAGAGCTGGGGGGGCAACTGCTTGGCGTCTTTCTCCAGTTCCGCCAGGATGGGCTCGAGGATCTCGGGTACGGTGACGGTATCCCCGTTGACGAAGAGCACCGGGCTGCCGACCGGACCGGGGCCGGACGTCGGCGTAGGCTGGCTGCTCGCCGAAGGTTCAACCTCGCGGCGGGCCGGCGTGCGAGAGTGGGTATCGGGATGATATCGCTCGGAGTGGGCGGCGGCGTGATCGGCGCGCCGGGGACCGGTCTTCGGCTGATCGCAGGCGACAGCTCCCAGCAGGCACGAGGCCGCGATCCAAGCGAAACACTTCTTCGGGATGGCGGCTGAACGGAAAATCATGGGCGTCGTTCCCCAGGCGACCAGGAATTACACGGCGGCGATTTTAGATGCCGCCGGTATGGGCTGCAACATGCGGCGAAGCACGGGCACCAGCGTGGCCGGCTCGAAGTAGGCGTTGCTGAGCCGCAGGTGGATGGTGTGCGGATCGGCCATGCGGGCCGAGCCCGGGCTGCGGGCGAACATGGGCTCGACCAGGGCCAGTTCGTCCACCGTGAAGATCAAGTCCGGCGGTTTGGGGTTGATGGTGCGGATCTTCCACGCCTGCGCCAGAACGCGAATCTCGGCAAGGTCCAGGAGCATCTGCACAGGCGGCGGATAGGGGCCGAACGCATCCTTGAGATCGTTGGCCAGTTGTTCGAGCTCCTGCACTGAGCGGCAGCGCACCAGCCGTCGATAGATTTCCATTCGCTGGCGGTCGGACTCGATGTAGCTGCGGGGAATGTGGGCCTGGACATCGAGTTCCAGGTGCACGGGCCGGAACTCCTCGACCGGCTCCTGCTTGAGTCGCCGCACGGCCTGGTCGAGCAGTTGGCAGTACAACTCGTAGCCGACGGCCGCGATGTGGCCGCTCTGCTCGGGCCCGAGAATGTTGCCCGCCCCGCGGATCTCCAGATCGCGCATGGCGATGCGGAAGCCGGCGCCGAGATCGGAATATTCCTCGATGGCCTTGAGCCGCTTGGCCGCGGTGGGCGTGATGGGCTTGTCCTGCGACAGCAGCAGGTAACAGTACGCCCGGTGCTTGTAGCGCCCCACGCGGCCGCGAAGCTGATGCAGCTCGGACAGCCCGAAGCGATCCGCCCGGTCGATCAGGATCGTGTTGCAGTTGGGGATGTCCAGACCCGACTCGATGATGGTCGTGCAAACCAGCACATCCGCTTCGTGCCGGATGAACTTGACCATCACCTTTTCCAACTCGTGTTCGCGCATCTGGCCGTGGCCGATGATGATGCGGGCCTCGGGCACCAGACGCTGGATTTTGTCAGCGAAGCTCGCGATGTCGTGCACGAAGTTGTGCACGAAGTAGACCTGCCCGTCGCGGCCCATCTCGCGGATGATGGCTTCGCGGATGAGGCGGTCGTCCCAGCGGGTCACGCGGGTCACGATGGCCCGGCGGTCCATGGGCGGCGTGGCCAGCGACGAGATGTCGCGAATGCCCAGCAACGACATGTGCAGCGTCCGCGGGATGGGCGTGGCGCTCATGGTGAGCACGTCCACGGTCTCGCGGAAGCGTTTGAGCCGCTCCTTGTGCTCGACGCCGAAGCGCTGTTCCTCGTCGATGATCAGCAGCCCCAGGTCCTTGAATGCCACATCCTTGCTGAGCAGCCGGTGTGTCCCGATGATGATGTCCACCTGCCCGCGGCGGACGCGCTCGACCGTTTCCCGGGCCTGCTTGGCGGTTTTGAATCGCGAAAGGCTCTCGATGACGAAGGGGAAGGCGGCCATGCGTTCGCGGAACGTCCGCTCGTGCTGCTCGGCGAGCACGGTGGTGGGCACGAGCACGGCAACCTGCTTGCCGTACTCGACGGCCTTGAACGCAGCCCGTATTGCCAACTCGGTCTTGCCGTAGCCCACGTCGCCGCACAGCAGTCGATCCATGGGCGTGCGCCGCCGCATGTCGCGCTTGATCTCGTCCAGAGCGGTCAACTGGTCCTCGGTCTCGCTGTAGATGAAGGCACCTTCGAACTCGCGCTGCCAGATGGTGTCGTCGGGATAGGCGATACCGTCCTGACTCGCGCGGGCGGCCTGGATGCGCAGAAGTTCGGCGGCCAGATCGCTCACCGACTCTTCCACCCGCTGTTTGGTCTTGCTCCACCGCGTGCCGCCGAGCTTGCTCAGTTGCGGGGCCACGCCGCCGGCCCCGATGTACTTCTGCACGAGGTCGATCTGGTCCACCGGCACGTGAACACGAGCATCGTCGGCGAACTGCAGCGTGAGGAATTCCTCGGTCTTGCCGGAATCCTTGCGGATGGTCTTCATGCCGAGGAACCGGCCGATCCCGTGCACAACGTGCACGACGAAATCGCCTTCGTGCAGGTCGAGCCAGCTCTCGATGGGGCGGGCGGCGTGGCTCTTGCGGATCTTGCGCCGCTGTTGGTAGCGGTGGAAGATCTCGTGATGACCGACCACGGCAAGGCGGCCTTCGGGCCAGTCGAATCCGCGATGCATCATGCCGATGGTCAGATGCAGCCGCTTGGGTAGGTCGCCGATCGTCTGACCCCACAGCTCGACGAAACGTTGACGCTCGGGTTCGCTGTCGCAGTACAGCAGGACGTCACGCTCTCGCGCGAGGGTGGCCAGTTCGCGAAGGGCCTCGGACGTTTTGGTCTCGAAGCGGGCGAGACTTTGCACGCCGAAGCTGAAACGTTCGCCGTCAGCGCCGCCCGGCAGGCCGAACAGATGCAGCTGCGCGAAGCTATTGGCCCGGCGGAAGAGATTCTCCACCGGCATCATGCCGCGCGGTTGATTGAGCCGGGTCCAGAACGTTCGCCCGATCTCCTGCGCTTCCACCGGTTCATCGAACGCGACGATGGTGTCGGGAGGAAGATAGGAGAGGAAGCTGACGATCTCGCCGGCGTCCGGCCGGAAACGACCGGACTTGGGTCGGGCGTCGTCTCCGAAAGAGACCGCGGCGATCTGCACGGCCTCGAACGCCTCGCTCGAACGCTGCGTGCTGACATCGAAGCGGCGGATGGCCTCGATGACGTCATCGAAGAAGTCGATGCGGTAAGGGTCGGTTTCCGCTGGGGGAAAAATGTCCAGAATGTCGCCGCGGAGGGCGAAGTCACCGGGCGACTCGACCTGGTCGAGGCGGGTGTATCCGTGCCGGACGAGCCAGTCGGCCAGTTGCCGCAGGTCGTGCCGCTGGCCGACGGCGAGGCTGAGCAGGCTGGCAGCCAACGCTTCGGGCGAGGGCACGGCCTGCATGAGCGCCTGCACCGGAGCGACGATGAACAGCGGACCTCGCTCGGTCGGCTTCGACGCGCCGTTCGAGCCGTTGCCTTCCCGCACGCGCTGGAGCATGGCGCACAGGCGGATGCGTTCGGCGGCGATCTCGTCGCTGGCCGCTCCCTCGCCGGTGACCGTCTCGAAGGCACTGAGCAACTCGGGCGTGGTTCCGGTAAACAGCTCCAGGTCGTCGCGGGCGATGTCAGCCTGGTCGAGGTGGGCGGTGATGTACAGGAGCGGACGCTGGAGTTCCCGGGCGAGTGTCCCGGCCAGGATCGGGGCGAACGACCCCCACAGCCCATCGGCGATGACGAGGTTTTCGCCGTTGACGTCCGTCGTGCGCGCAGGCGCCTGCCCGCCCGGCACATGAGCGACGGGGGTCATCTTGCGGATCCGAGCCGCCAGGGCCCGGAACTTGGGGTCGCCGATCAGACGTTCGGCGACGCCGATCGCAGGACTCTGACTCACACCCGTATGGTACTCTCGCCGAGCCGTCAAATCGAGCGCCGGGGGACGGGCATCGTGCATTGTGGTGCACGCTTCCCGCGTGCACAGTGCAGGCAAGATGCCTGGACCACAAGAATACCTGCCCGGTTCCGCTCAGTCCGGCAGCTTGATCCGGGCTTCGCGGACGATGATCTGCATGGGGCCGAACTCCTCGCCCTGGTGGACCTGGAAGCCGATGCGGCCGCGGTCGCTGGTGCTGTCGTGAACGTCGGCCACCAGATGGTCGTTCAACCAGATCTGCAGATGATCGCCGCGAGCCTGAACCTTCAGTGTGTTCCAGCCGTCGCGGTCCACGAGGCTGCGATCAGAGTTGATGGCGAGAAACATCTTGCCCGGGCAGTAGAGCGTGCCCGAGTAAGCGATGGGGTTGGGATACTCGAGGATATCCGCCTGGTAGGCCTTGCCGGGATCCTGATAGCGGAACCACACGCCGGTGTTGGCCGGCCACACGACGCGATAGGTGACCAGGAGCACGAAGTCGGAGTAGGTGTCGGTGGTCAGCAGGTCGCCGTGGGCGAAGTTCTCGCCCTGCCGGCCGACGAGCAGGCCGTCCTCGACGGTCCAGGAGGCGTTGCCCACCGGTTCCCAGCCCGTCAGGTCGCGGCCGTTGAACAGCGGCGTCCACCGGTCTTGTGTGAGTTGCTCCTGACCGCCGCCTACCCGCGGCGTGGATTGCGAGCAGCCCAGGGCCAGCAGCGAAACGGTGGCGATCGCCATGAATCGGACGCTATTCAGCTTCATCGTGTCACTCCCCTTACGTGATCTTTGGCCAGCTGGAACCACGAGGCCTGCGATCTGTGGATCCCCTCTTCTTTCATCGCGTCGGAGGGCGCTACTCAAGCAACAACGCTCCGCGGTATCAGCTCCACTGCCGAGGAGTATGGTCCACAGATCACGGGATGACAAGATTAACCGAGCGTTCAATCCGCGAACTGTCGCCCTCAGTGCCACTGTTCCAGCCAGGCATATTCCGGGGGCAGCGTGCTCAGCCGATGCCGCGCGATCCGCTCGATGTAGCTGCGCTCCTCTTCGTCGAGCGGCGGGGCGGAAAGGATGCCGGCGGCGGTCGCCACTTCCTCGACGGTGGTCATGCCGGCCAGCACGCACGCGATCTGCGGACAGCACTCGAGGATGTATCTCAAGGCAAGCCGCGCGAGCTCCTGCGTCGGACGCTCTGATTCTCTTCGATCCGCGGATCGAGGAGGCGCCGGCTCACCCGCCGGGTTCCGAAAGAGCATCCCGCCCGCGAACGGTTTGATGGTCATGAGCCCCGTACCGCTGGCGGCGATGGTCTGCACGACGTCCGAAGATACCGTCGAGGGCCGGCCACTCAGCGGCGTGAACGGAACCAGGGCGATTTGGAATGCCGGGTATCGCTCGATGGTCTGGCGGATCCAGCCGGGATGGTGCGACGAGACGCCCAGGAACCGAATCTTGCCCGCGCTTCTCAAGCGATCGGCGGCTTCCAGAATGGCCTCGACGTCGGCCGGCGTGTTACGGCCATGCACCTCGGCGGTGACGCGCCAGATATCCAGGTAGTCAGTCCGCAACCGCGCCAGGCAGCGCTCCACGTTGGCGATCAGGGCCTGGGCGTTGCAGCACTCACGGTTACGGGCGCTCCACTGGTAATCGTCGGCGCCGATGATGAAGCGATCACGGCAAGCGGCCAGCACGCGGCCGTAGGCCAAGGCCTCGGCGGCGGTGGTGATGTCGATGACGTTGATGCCGGCATCCAGACATGCGGCCACCACGTCCGCCCGATTGCGGACCACGTCGGCCGGAACCTTGTCGCCGTCAAATCGGTCATAGTACCGTCGGCCGTCAGGCGTCCGCCAGTGGCCGCCTAAACCGACAGCCGACACACGCAAACCGGTCTTGCCCAATGAACGCAAGCGCATCCGCACAGGTTACCGTGGCGGAGCCCGTAACGGAACCCGCCGCGTTGTCCTGGTTCGGTTGTCCGTTCGATGCGTCAGGCGACGTCTTCCCACTCTTCGCCGTAATGGAACGTGATTTCCTCGCCCGCACGGATGGTGCGGATGGCGTACAAGTCGATGCCGCGGAACTCGGCGTTGGGTGTGCTACGGTGATTGAGGAAGCGCAGGCGGCCGTAGCCGCGATAGCCCTGCCATTCTCCTTTTTTGTTGGTGACCCACAGGACGTACCGTCCGTCGCGCTTTGTGCGATACCCCACGTAGCGGCCGATACGCTCGCCGCGTCGAATCGTCTCGGTTGCAAACACCCCCTTGCCGTGGATCGGGCTGGGACGAACTTCCACCTTCATGGCTGTACTACTCCAATCCTTGCTCGTGGCGCAAACACTCGCGAAGGCTCGCGAGTGACGTTTTGAAAAAATGGGAGTATATTGAACGCGAATTCGTGGTTCAAGAATATCGGCTGGCTGATGAATTGCGCATCGGGTGTTCCAGTCCATGCGCGATCCAATGTCCGACGCGCGATGACGCCGGAGCGATCAATGCGGGGCTCCGGACAGGATCTGAGCGATGGCCGCATGGAGTTCGGGGACTCGGAAAGGCTTGCGCAGGAGATGGGTGGCGCTGAACGTTTGTTGATCGAGTTCGGTCGCTGCCGAGCCGGTGATGATGAGAGCCGGTGTCGATCCTCCCGCCTCGCGGATCTTGCGCAAACAGGCCAGCCCGCTCATGCGAGGCAAGTCGATGTCGAGAATCAGCAGTCCGATTCGCTGAGCGTGTTGCTGATAGAGGTCCAGAAGGCTGGCGCCGTCACCCGTTTCCAGAACCGTCATGCCTTCGCCTTCGAGGCTGCGGCAGATCAGACGCCGGATCGCCTCGTTGTCTTCCGCCAGGAGGACCGTTCCGCGCAGATTGTGGCCGGGCGTTTCGGACTGCGGATGGTGCGGATTGCTGGCGACCGGAGGTTCGGTCCGGGGCAGCTGAATGGTGAGCGTCGTCCCCGTGCCGGGCGTCGAGGTTAGGTCGATCCGCCCGCCGTGGCACTGAACGATGCCATGAACGATGGCCAGACCCAGGCCAGTGCCTTGGCCGCGAGGCTTGGTGGTGAAGAACGGCTCGAACACGCGGGCGGCGATGTCGGGCGGCATGCCGCTGCCGCTATCGCGGACGGTGAGGCGGGCGAAATGATGTCCGGGCTCACCGTTGCCGGGCGAGGAGTCGTCTGGAGTGAGGGAAATCTGCAGGAATCCGCCTTCGGGCATGGCGTCGCGGGCATTGAGGGCCAGATTGATCAGGACCTGCTGCATCTGCGTGGCATCAGCCTGGACCCAGACGGGTTCAGTGGCGAACGGTTCGAGGCGCAGCTCGATGGAGTTGGGCAGCATCCGGTCGAGTAGGGCGGTGGTCTGGCGAACGAGTTCGGCCAAGTCCACCGGCTTCATCCGGCCCTGGTACTTGCGGCTGAACGTCAGGAGCGATCGCGTGGCTTCGGCGCCTTGGGCAGCTGCCCGCTCGATGGCGGCCAACGCTTCCTGGGCCGGATGGTCGGGCTCGATCATGGACTGGGCCAGTTGCAGATGCCCCAGCACGATGGTGAGCAGATTGTTGAAGTCGTGGGCCATACCGCCGGCGAGTTGGCCGACGGCTTCCATCTTCTGTGCCTGGTGTAACTGCTCTTGCAGGCGGGCCTTTTCGGCCTCGGCTCGAACCTGGTCGGTGATGTCTTCCAGCAACGCGGCGAACTGGCCGCGGGCCGGACAGAATGCGGTCACTCGGAACGTACGGTTCAGGTTGGTCGAACTGGCGGTGAAGAACGCCGGTTCGCCGGTCTCGGCGACGGGGGCAAGCTGATCCAGGTAGGGTGGCTCGGCTACCTGGAGCAGCGCGGTGACGGGCTGGCCGACGGCGGCCCTGCAATCGAGGTTGAACATCCGCTCGGCTGCCGGATTCATGTTGATGGGGGTATAGTTGATGGCCCGACCGGTTTCGTCGTAGATCATCCGGCAAAGGATGACGCCGTCACTCATCGATTCGAACAGGCCGCGGAACCGTTGCTCACTCTCACGCAGCGCTTCCTGGGCCTCCCGCCATTCGGTCACGTCCCGGGCGGCCGTGAGGATGCGCGGTTCGCCGTGCAACCGGATGATCCGAGCCGAGACCAGCACCGAACGGATGGTTCCGTCCTTTCGGCGAATGGCGATCTCCCAGTTGGAGAGCTGACCTCGCTGTTCGAGTTCCTCGCTGAACGAGCGACGGCGGTCCGGGTCCGCCCAGATGTCTTGCGTGGTGGCCTTGCCCCCGACCGCTTCCTCGCGCGAATAGCCGGTGAGCACCGTGAACCCGTCGTTTACATCCACGTAGGTGCCGTCAAGCTTGGTGATGATCTGACAGACGGGACTCATCTGGAAGGCGGTCCGAAACCGTTCCTCGCTTTCCCGCAGTTCCCGCTCGGTCTCTTTCAGTCGATGGATGTCGACGATCACGCCGTCCAGGTGTGAGTCTCGCCCGTCGTCGGTCGGAACCGCCTGGCCCTGCTCATAGATCCACCGGGCCCGACCTTGACGATCGATGATCCGGTACTCGACCGCGTAGGAGCGTTGGCGGGCGATTTGGCCATCGATGGTCCGGCGCACGTGATCGCGATCGTCGGGATGGATGATAGCCGAATACGCCCGCAGTCGCATCAATTCTTCCGCCGAATAGCCGGTGATTGCCTTGATGCCGTCGCTGATGTAGGCCAGCGTGTAGTTCGAGTCGTTGGCCGTCCGGAACACCGCTCCCGGGATGTTGGACACGAGCGTGAGAAATCGCTCCTCCGACTTGCGCAATTGCTCTTCAGGGCTGCTTGACGAGTCACACTCGCCGGCCTGTCCGGGCGAAGCGAGGTTGTGCTCGGAATGGTACCCGTTGGACATTCCAGCGTTCTCCGGTGGGAGCCTCAATGCCATAAGACACCATTATATGGGTCGGTTCGCGGCCAGCGCAGTGGCTGGGTGCGGCAGTAGGGTGTTCGCAGCTGCGGCGCGATGCGGCAATACGTCATGGGCGACACCGGATGGGCCGCTCGTTACCGGCGAGATGCCAAGATGAGCATCAGAGCAGGCAGATTCCTTCCCGGCTGAGCTGGGCCTTCATCTCCTCGGGCCAGATACTGCACTGGACTTCGCCAATGTGACGCTTGCGGAGGAAGAACATGCACAGACGCGACTGGCCGAGTCCTCCGCCGATGGTCTGCGGCAGCTCGCCCGCCAGCAGCCGGCGGTGAAACGGGAGTTCGAGGCGATTCTCGGCTGCCCGGATGGCGAGTTGTCGTTTAAGGCTTTCGGCATTGACGCGGATGCCCATGGAGGACAGCTCAAACGATCGGCCGAGCACGGGGTTCCACACGAAGATGTCCCCGTTGAGGCCCGGGCCGCGCGGCGTTGGCGTGGTCCAATCGTCGTAGTCGGGAGCGCGGCCATCGTGAGGCTTGCCGTCGGGCAGGTCGGCTCCGATCCCGATGATGAACACGGCGCCGCACTCACGGGCGATGGCGTCCTCGCGTTCGCGGGGGGACAGATCGGGGTATCGCTCGGCCAGTTCCACCGTGTGCACGAACTGAATGGCCTCCGGCAGGATGGGGTCGAAGCCGTACCGGTCCGCGACGTGCTGCTCGGTCTGACGGATCACGCCGTAGATCCGCTCGACGATGTCGCAGAGGAAGTCGAGGTTACGCTCGTCCGGTGCCATGACCCGTTCCCAGTCCCACTGATCGACGTAGATCGAGTGGATGGCGTCGAGGACTTCGTCGGGACGGATGGCGTTCATGTCGGTGTAGAGCCCTTCACCGGGGGCGAAGCCGTAGTCGGCCAGGGCCATGCGCTTCCACTTGGCCAGGGACTGCACGATTTCCGCCCGCATGCCGCCCAGGCCTTTGATCGCGAACGAGACCGGCAACTCAACGCCGTTGAGGTTGTCGTTCAGGCCCGTGTCGGCCGGAACGAATAGGGGAGCGCTGACGCGGAGCAGATTGAGGGCCTCGGCCAGGTGGGTTTGGAAGAATTCCTTGATGACGCGAATGGCGCGTTCGGTTTGCCTGAGGTCCAGTTGGGGCGGCCGCGGCATCTTGCTCCTCCTTGTCGTCGAAGCGGACAAAGTTGTGAATTGGTCCAAGATAGTGGCAAGCGATGCCAGAGGCAAACGGCGAGCAAGCCGCGAGCCCTCTGCGAGCTGTCGGGCTTGTCCCGGCGGACTCATTTCAACCGCAATTTGCACCCCTCTCGGTTTCAACCGCCGTGTGCTTCCCTCTCGGTTTTGACTGCATGCGTGGGTGGGGCGAGGTGGTCGATGCGGAGATTGCAGCCGTTGCGGTTTTCGAAGGGTTCGACCACGCCGCTGGCAGCCAGGATGGGGTTCGCCACGGTCAGATGGCCGAAGCGACGGTAGGTGTCGGGAAACAGAAACGCCTCGACTGCACCCGTTCGATCGGCCAGGGACACGAACTTCATCAGGTCACCCCCCGTGGTCAGGTTGATGCGGTCGGCGACCATGATGCCGCAAACGGTCACTCGCTGCCCATGGTAGCGGTCCAGCTCGTTGATCGGCACATAGCGCGACCAGTCGATGGGGCGATCGTGCTCGTCGCGGCCCAGGAACGTCAAGGCATCGATGGTGATAGGGAAGCCCAGCAGTTCCATCTCCCGTCGTGCGATCTGCCATGCATCGGGAGTGGTGAGATCCACGGGAGGAAGCTCTTTGTGCGGAACCGGCGGTGCCTTCATGACAGGACCCTGGCTCGCGGATAAGTGGGCTTGCCGACTCGCGTGGGATTCGCCGTGTCGCCGCGTCTCCGCGTCGCTGCGTCGTGTTTGTGCATACAGGCTGGGACCATCATCCCGTCCGGTCGTGTGCAGATAACGGCGGATCTGCCAGAACACCAAGGGACGAGGCAGGCCGAAGCAGTCCAATGCGCCGCTGTCCAGGAGCGAGATGGCTTCCGCTTCACCGGGGCGACAGCGTTCGAGGAAATCGGTCAGATCTTCGAAAACGCCCTTATCCCGCTCGGATTGATAGCGCATCACGAACTCCTGCGAGATGCCCTTGATATGCATGATGGGCACGCGGATCATGCGCCGATTCTCTTCTTCGCCGCGTCGTTCCTTCTCCACGCGGAACTTCGGCCCACTGCGATTCACGCAGGGCGGGAGCATGCCGATGCCGAGACGCAGAGCTTCCATCACGTAGAGAATCTGCGGCAATGTAGGCGAGTTGGAATAGAACCCGCGATAGTTGGAAAGGATGGCCGCCAGATAGTGAGCCGGCCAGCGCTCCTTGAGCCAGGCGCCTTGAAAGGCCTCGACCGCATACTCGGCCGAGTGGGCCTTGTTGAACATGAAGCCGCAGAAGCCTTCGAGCTGGGCCCACACCGAAGCGATCTCGGCGTCGGCTCGGCCCAGGCCGCGAGCGCATCGCCAGAACTCGCCTTTCATCTCGGCGATGAGCGCTCGATTCTCCTTGTTGAGCGCCCGCCGCAGCACGTCGGCCCGGCCCAGGTTCATGCCGGCAAAGTCGGTGGCGATCTGCAGGATGTGCTCTTCGAACACCATCAGCCCGTACGTCTTTTCCAGCACCGGCACGAGCGACGGATGCGCGTACTGCGGCGACTCGAAGCCCTGATAGCGGCGGGCAAACAAGTCTTTCTTGCCCTGGTTGGCGGCTCCGGGCCGAATGATCGCCACAATGGCGGTCAGGCAGTCGATGTCGCGACAGTTGCACTGGCGCAGCAGGCTGGTCATCGCGGGCGATTCGATGTGATGCACGCCGCGAGCCCCGCCGGTGGCGATCAGGTTCCACGTCCGCCGATCGGCGTAGTCGATGTCGTGGTGCAGATCGATCTCGTGCCCTTCGGTCAGGCGGATTTCGTTCACCGTGTCGCGCAACACCGACAGGCCCGCCTGACCCAGCAGATCGATCTTGATGAAACCCATGGCCTCGATGGCGTCCATGTCGTACTGGCTCACCAGATAGCCCTTGGGCGAGCGCTGCACGGGCACGAGGTCGGTCAGCGGTTCGGGCGAGACGACGGCACCGCACGGGTGCATGGCCCAATGGTGGGGGATGCCCTCCAATGAGCGGGCGAGTTGCAGGATCGTGCGGTAGGGCTCTTCGCGAACGGGGAACTCGCGGGCCTCGGGCGAACGGCGAATGGCTTGCTCGATATGGGTCGCGGCCGTGCGAGGCAGGAGTTTGGTCGCCTTGTGCACCTCGTGGGCGGGCAGGCCGAAGATCTTGCCCAGCTCGGCCACCGCGGCCCGGGCGTGATACGTGTTGGGCAGACCGATCATGGCCACGCGATCGCTGCCCCAGCGTTCGAACACCCAGCGGATGACCTCGTCTCGCCGATCCCACGGCAGGTCGAGGTCGATGTCGGCCATCTTGCTGAACTTGGCCCGCTCGGGATTGAGGAACCGGTCGAACGGCAGGTCGAAGCGGAAGGGGCAGGCGTGACTGACGCCCAGGACGTAGCAGACAAGCGAATCGGCGGCCGATCCGCGAGCCAGCGTCGCGATGCCCCGACTGCGACAGTACTGGACGATCTCGTGAAAAACGAGGAAGTACTCGGCGTAGTGTACCTGCTCGATGATGGCCAGCTCACGCTCGAGCCGGGCCAGAGCTTCGGCCAGCGTGGGCCGTTTGCCGCCCATGCCTTTGGGCGGAAGTGTATCGACGTATCGCCACTTGCAGCCGGCCACGCAGAGGTCACGCAAGTGCTGCATGGCGGTTTTGCCCGGCGGCGCCGAGGAGGCCGGGAAGCGGTTGCGGTCCAGGTCGATCTCGAAGCTGCACTGCTCGGCGATGACCCGCGTGTTGCGCAGGGCATCGGGCCGGCGGCCGAAGAGCTTTTGCATTTCGGCCGGCGTCCGGAAGTGCCACGTGCCGGGGGGCTTGTCCGAGTGGGGCTGGTCCAAGAGCGTGAGCGTGCCGATCGACTGCAGCGCCCGCAGGAGCAGGCCCTCCTCACGATGGATGCACCGCGACGCGCACGTGGCCACGACCGGCACGCCCTGCTCGTCCGCCAGCATGGCCAGCCGCCTGGCTTGCGCAGTACCCTCAGCATCGTGAATGGATAGTTCTACATAGAGGTTCCGGCCGAACACCTCGCGCAATGCACGCAAAGCGTCGAAAGGACTGGTACGTGTGTCGCCGCGTCGAGGCGGGGCTGCCGAGGCGGGCATGGCCGTGTCGCCGGCCTGCTTTTCTCCGCCCATCAAGCACACCACGTCTTGTGCGTATTCGCTCAAATCTCGGATCGAGAGGGGTTCTTCCCGCAACTGACGCAGCGACACCAATCGGCACAAATTGCCGTACCCCCGGATTCCCCGCGCCAGCAGTGTGACGGAGTTTCCCTCGGCCAGTTCGAACTCCGTCCCGATGATGGGCTTGACGTCCGCTTTCTTGCAGGCTTGGTAGAAGTGAATGGCGGCATACATGCCGTCCAGGTCGGTCAGAGCCACTGCGGGCATGCGGTGCCGCCGGGCGAATGCGACCAGATCCTCCGGCCGCGACAACGCGCTGCCGAAGGAATAACAGGAACGGTTGTGGAGGGAGAGATACATGAAAAAGCTATCAGCTGTCAGCCGGCGAAAATGATGACGAATGCCCAATTCCATTCTGGCTCATAGTTCACGGCTCACAGCTCACAGCTTTTTTCAACATCCAATCGTGGGCTCGCATGAGGGCGTTGTTCCCGAAGCGGTGGCGGATGTTCTCGCAGGCGATGGCCAGATCGCGCTGGCGCTGTCGGACGCCGAACAGGTCCAGTTGGCTGAACCCGCTGTATACGTTCGAAAGCTTGACCTGCACCATGCGGATGCGGACGCGGCGGTCCCAGATGCGGCGGAGAATCTGCGTGACCAGCGGGTACACCTGCATCTCCACGTCCGTCGGCTCGGGTAGGCTCATCTGCCCCTGATGCTCATCCATGTCGGTGTAGCGGATCTTGACCGTGACCGTGCGAATCTGTTTGCCGTCGGCCCGGACGCGGCTCATGGCCTCATCAGTCAACTGACGCAGCTTGGCGTCGATCAGGGCGAAGTCGGTGGTATCTTCGCCGAACGTCTCCTGGTGGCCGTAGGACAGCGCTTCGGGCCGAGCGGTCACCACCGGCCGATCGTCGATGTTGCGGGCGAAATCGCGCAGCTGCGCCGCCCCCGAGCCCACCAGTTCGGTCAGCCAATCCAAGGGCATCTGAGCCACCTGTCCGATGCGGGTGAGCCCGGCCGATTGCATGAGCCTGTCCGTGGTCGGGCCGATGCCGGGCAGCCACTTGACGGGCAGGGGATGCAGAAATGCCCGCTCGCGCTCTTCGTCTGGCGGGATGATGGTCAGGAGGTCGGGCTTGTTCAGCTTGCTGGCGATTTGACTGAGCAGCTTCGTGCGGGCCAGCCCCTGTGAGATGGTGACTTTGAGCCAGTCCTTCACGTCGCGGCGGAACTTCTCGGCCACTTCGTCGGGCTCCCGCTTCAAGCAGGCCCGCGTGCCGGTGAGATCGAGGTAGCCTTCGTCCACGCCCTGCTTTTCAACGACAGGAGTGATTTCGTCGGCCAGGCCGAAGATGTTGGCCGAAAACTGCTCGTAGAGATCGAACCGCACGGGCACGACAATGAGCTTCGGACACAGTCGGCGGGCCCGGCTCACCGGCATGGGCGTGTAGATGCCGAACTTGCGAGCCTCGTAGCTGGCCGACGCCACGATCCCGCGATGCAGGCCGCCCACCACGACCGGCTTGCCGCGCAAGGAACGGTCCGCCGCCTGCTCCACGGAGGCGAAAAAGGCATCGGCGTCGAAGTGAACGATGCAGCGCATAAAGGCTATCGGCTATCAGCTCTCAGCTATCAGCTGTCAGCCGGCGAGAAGGACGAATGACGAAATCCGAATGACGAAAGAAATCCGAATACCGAAATCCGAATGTCGAATGGCTCCAATTCATTCCGGCTCATAGCTCACAGCTCATAGCCCAGAGCTGACAGTTACTCCTCATCTCACTCTCCGGACGAGCGTATGGACCACACCCTGGATCACCAGTTCCGATAAGGGGACCAAGTCGGGATAGTTGGGATTCTCGGAGGTCAGGAAGGGCCGGCCGTGTTGCATGACGAGGCGCTTGAGCGTGGACTCGCCGTCGATCAGCGCGACCACGATCGCTCCCGGCTTGGCTTCGGGCGTGAACTCGCCCACCACCACGTCGCCGTCGTAAATGCCCGCCCCGATCATGGACTGCCCGCGAACCCGCAGGGCAAAGCTACGCCGCCCGGCCCGCAGCACCGCTGCCGGATCGAGCGCCACGCACCCTTGGCCCGCCTCCTCCGGCCAACCGGCCCGGATGGTGGCCAGGTCCTCGATTGCCGATTCCTCCGGACGGCATTCGTCCGGAGCCGTTGCTGAGCGATGAGCTATGAGCCGGAACATACAAAGAAGCTCTAAGCTATGGGCTATAAGCTATGAGCCAGAAAATAATTACCGGTCGTCCCGCGAGTGCCGGTTTCGCAGCTGCTCGCGGCACTGAACTGCCTCAAAGCACACAGATCAGTATACCCTAACAAAAACCAAATATCAAGCGGTGAGTGTTCTGCAGCACGAGCCAACGCGAAGGCGGGACGCCGCCCGGCGAGGACGGAACGGATCTCCAGAATCCGTCTACACATCGTCGCTCGTTCTGTTGACGGGCTGGCTTGGCAATCCCGGCTGAAATGCGGTAGGCTGTGGCCGCGCGTCCCCAACCGTCGCAGATTCGCGGAGGAATGATGAGCGTCGAGACGAGTCCCGTCGTCAGCCCGCCGGCTCAGCCGTTGCGGTGGTATCAAGGTCTGACCAAGTATCACTGGTGGGTGTTCATCGTCGGTGCTCTGGCGTGGCTATTCGATTGTGCCGATCAGCGGATCTTCATGCTGGCCCGCACGCCGGCGCTGTCCGAGTTGCTCGGCCTGCCGCAGACCGACGGCCACGTGGTCGATTATGCCACCTACGCGACGGCCTCCACGATGGTAGGCTGGGCGGTCGGAGGCCTGTTCTTCGGCATCATGGGCGACCGCTGGGGGCGCGTGAAGACGCTCAGCATCTCGATTCTCGTCTACTCGCTGTTCACGGGGCTGTCCGGCCTGGCCCACACTGGCTGGAGTTTTTGCTTGTATCGCTTTCTCATGGGCGGGGGCATCGGCGGGGCGTTCGCGGCGGCAGCCACACTCATCGCCGAGACGCTGCCCGAGCACGCCCGGGCCACGTGCCTGGGGCTGTTCTCCGCGCTGTCCGTGCTGGGCAACATGAGCGGATCGTTGCTCGCGCTGGTGCTGTTCGCGCCCGAGCAGCGGTACTTCTCGCAGTGGGTTGAGGGTGGGATTGCCGGCTGGCGACTGCTGTTCTTCGTCGGCGCGCTGCCCGCGTTTCTGGTCGTGTTCGTGATTCTCACGCTGAAGGAGTCGGCTCAGTGGCAAGCCGCCCGCAAGCTGGCCCGCGAAAACATCGAGCGGCAGTTAGGCGATCTCCGCAGCATGTTTGGTCACCCGCGATGGCGCACGCACACGCTCGTGGCGGTGGGCATGGCCACCGCGGGCATTGTCGGCGTGTGGGGCGTGGGCTTCTTTTCGCCCGAGCTGATCAACGACGCGTTGCGCGATCTGCCCAAGACCGAGCTCAGCCGGGTCAAGAGCGTGGGCACGCTCCTGCAGGACGTGGGGGGCTTTCTCGGGATCCTCACGCTCACGTTCCTCGCCACGCACGTGGGGCGGCGGACCGGTTTCGCCATCGCGTTTCTCGGCGGATTCGTGTCAATCTGCGTGACGTTCCTCACGCTGCAGAGCAAGTGGCAGGCCTATGCGATGCTGCCCATCGTGGGCTTGTTCACGATCGGCGTGATGGGCGGATTCGTCATCTACTTCCCCGAAATCTTTCCCACTCGCCTGCGATCGACGGGCACGGCATTCGGGTACAACGTGGCTCGGTTCTCCGCCGCGGCGGTGATGCTGCTGGGCAACAACATCCGCGACGCTTTGCGAGCGCTGGAGTTCGCCAATCCCTTCCGCGTGGGGATGGTCATTCTCAGCGGAATCTACCTGCTGGGACTCGTCGTGCTCATCTGGGCGCCGGAGACCCGCGGCCGGCCGCTGCCGGAAGACGAGTGAGGGCGGTTGGAAGCCGTCGGCGCAGTCGGAAGTCGTCTCAGGCCACGGAGGCCGGGTGGGACAGGGGCTCGACGGGGGGCTTCAAGTCGCCTCGGACCGTGTAGTACATCCGGACCAGATCCGCGACGCCTCCGGCGCGGGTCTTGTCCATGATCCGAGCTCGATGGTTCTCGACCGTCTTGGGGCTGAGATCCAGGCGGGCGGCGATCTCTTTGGTGATGCAGCCTGCCACGACGAGATCGAGCACCTGCCACTCGCGCTGACTGAGCTTGCTGAAGCGTTCCCGCAGAAGGTGTGTCTGGTCGCGCTCATACCGGCGCTGGCGATCAAACTCGATCGCTCGCCAGACGCAATCCAGGAGTGTCTGGCCGCTGAACGGCTTTTCGATCAGATCGAAGGCTCCATCCTTCATGGCTCGGATGGCGGTAGGCACATCGGCGTAGCCGGTCAGCAGAATAGCGGGAAGGGCCACCTGACGCTCGCGCAGCGTGGCCAGCAATTCCAGGCCGCTCATGCCGGGCATGCGCAAGTCGATGATCATGCAGCCACAGAGGCCGGGATGGGCAAAGTCCAGGAACTCCTGCGCCGAGGAGAAGCTTCGCACATCGAGGCCGACGGATCCGAACAACGCATCCAAACCGTCGTGAATGGCTGGATCGTCATCAATGAGGTAAACGCATTGCTGGGACGGCATCGCACAGCCCCCTCATCTTGAATCGCAGTAGTGGTCGGTCCCTCCGCACACGCTCAACTTGAACCTTTCAGTTCCGGGCAATTCAGAAGTTGCGCGCGCCAGGCACAGACGTTTAGTGTAACGCTCTCAGGGGCCCAATTCCAGAAGCTTGACGCGGGTGGCCTCGGTTGGCTTCAGATGAATGTCCATCCAGGCAGCGATGAGTTGTCGCGAATCGTGCGGCACGGCGTGCCCCTTCCCGTGCACATAGAACGCGTAGTTCTGAGGGACGCCCAGGAGTTGGTAGAGCTCGAGCAATTTCATGTTCATGAGGACCCGCTGTTGCTGGGTCTTCCAATTCCCGTCGTTCAGGGCGGATATCTCCAGGAACGGCCGGGGGGCGATCAGGGCGATGACATGGTGGGTGTCGATGGGAGGCAGCCGACCGGCGAGCAGGTCCGGCCGTAAGTGCTTGAAATATATGTACCAACGATTGCGCGACCAATCCAGGACGCGGGGGTTGTGACGGAACGTGGGGGCGGCACAGTTGCAGACGGCGGCCTTGACGCGGGAGTCGTACGCGGCCAGATAGAACGTACCCTGGCCGCCCAGCGAGTGGCCCAGCGCACCGATCCGCTCCGGATCGACCTCGGAAAGCGATTGCAGCACGTCGATGGCGATGGAGTGCTCGTATGTGAACTTGCCTACCGCCGTCCAGTTCGGGTGCTTGCGGTAGAAGCGGGCGGTTTCGTATGGACCCTCCGGTGGGATGCGATGGCCGGCCACGAAGTGGTCGGGGGCAATCACGATATAGCCTCGCCGGGCAAACTGATCGAGAAACGCCTTCTCGGGGTTGTCCTCCAGGCCTGCGCTTTGACGCTTTCCCTGGGCGTAAGTTCCGTGGAGATGGACGATGGCCGGGGCCGGAGCCTGCAGCCCATGGGGAATGGCCAGGTAGGCGTGGGCTCGTTCGTCGGCTTCCACGTTGTAGCTGATGAGCTTGCGGATGTAGATGCCCTCGACGTCGACGGTCTCATGTACGGTCAGGTCCAGAGGGGGCTTGGTTGGCTTGTACTGGTCGCGGAGGAGTTCCAGGAATTGGCGGCGGATTTCCTCGCGACGGCGAGGCCAGTCTTCCTTGCTTTGCACGCCGGCCAGAAGGTCGTCCCAGCTGGATTGGATCGTC
>Ga0116169_1000413_pt1 | contig 45386 bp, 38 predicted proteins | sample AD_UKC130_MetaG_FD_89796 | JGI IMG/M metagenome (GOLD analysis project Ga0116169, IMG submission 89796) | Active sludge microbial communities of municipal wastewater-treating anaerobic digesters from Canada - AD_UKC130_MetaG | ecosystem: Engineered > Bioreactor > Anaerobic > Digestate | place...
ATTGGAAATCAAGGGTCAAGATGAACTCGCTTACGCTCGCCCTTGATTTCCCCGGAATACTTTCAAATATCGATGTGTCGTACTTGCCATTCGGAGTTTCCGGATAAATTTTGCGACTTATATTGACACTAACAAACAATATGGTACAATTATTAGCGTTATAAATCAATCAACAATCTATATATACATTATGGAGGGTTTGTTATGAAAAAACTTCTGTCAGTTGCATTAGTGATAATGCTGGTTGCCTCAGTATTTGCCGGCTGCTCCAAGCCTCAGGTTGCAACCGAAGGCATCGTAAAGATCGGTCTTGGACATGTTACTTCTATAGCCAGCTCCAAGAGCCTTGACGGTGAGCAGCTGCCTGTTGGTCAGGTAGATACCACCATGGTCGTTGTTGCTCTAGACAAGGACAACAAAGTAGTCAAGGTAAAGATCGATACTGCCCAGACCAAGGTCAACTTTGACGCTGATCTGAAATTGACATCCAATCCTGCTGATGAGTACAAAACCAAGGTTGAGCTTGGAGATACATACGGCATGAAGGGCCGTTCAGGCATTGGCAAGGAATGGTATGAGCAGATCGCTGAGCTTGAAAAATGGATGGTCGGCAAGACTATCGATGAGATCAAGAACATGAAGACAAAGGAAAGAGATGCTAGCCACCCTGCAGTTCCTGATGTAGCCGAGCTTACATCCAAGGTTACAATAACCGTACAGGATTACATCAATGCAGTTGTAGAGGCCGCTGAAAATGCTGTTGCAGTCCAGCCCGGTGCAGAGAAGGTCGGCCTTGGGCAGAACATCTCCATAGCCAGCTCAAAAGGCAAAGACGGTGACCAGCTCCCTGTAGCCCAGGTAGATACCGTTATGGCCGGTGTTGCTTTTGACAAGGACGGCAAGATAGTAGGCGTTGTAATCGATACAGCCCAGACAAAGGTCAACTTTGATGCAGACGGCAAAGTCACATCCAACTTCAATGAGCCGATCCTGACCAAGAAAGAGCGTGGCAACGATTACGGTATGAAGAGCCGTTCAGGCATTGGCAAGGAATGGTTCGAGCAGATAGCCGAGCTTGAAAAATGGATGGTCGGCAAGACTGCTCAAGAAGTCCAGAACATGAAGACAAAAGAAAAGGATGCTTCCCATCCTGCAGTTCCGGATGTAGCAGAGCTGACATCCAAGGTGACCATCACCGTACAGGACTATATCGAAGCAGTTGTTGAGGCTAACCAAAACGCAAAATAACACTTAAGGCAGAAAACTCCTCCGCATGTCCGGGGGAGTTTTTTTATTTTGCAATTGTTGCCCGGCATGATATTTGCTATTATATTAGCGGGTGATTATATGAGAAAAATACTTTATGGCGCATTAGCCCTGGCGCTGATCGGTTTTATTGTGTCCGGCTGCAACAGCGGTTACCAGAAATACAGCGCCGTTTTTTTTGACACATTTGATACGGCTGTTCAGCTTGTTGCGTACACCAGGAACGAAGCTGAGTTTGATATGTACTTTGAAAAAGCAAAGGAAAGATTCATGGAGCTGCACAAGCTCTTTGATAAATATCATGAGTACGAGGGCATAAACAATATAAAGACAATCAATGACAATGCCGGGATCAAGCCGGTTAAGGTCAGCCAGGAAATCATTGACCTTATACTTTTCTGCAAGGAATGGTACGAGAAAACCGGGGGAAGAACAAATATCGCCATGGGGCCGGTACTTGAGATCTGGCACCAGTACAGGGAGGATGCTGAATATGACCCTGCCAATGCTCAGGTTCCGCCTATGGACAAGCTTGTTGAGGCATCAAAGCATACCGATATCAACAAGGTCATTGTAAATAAGGAGGAGAGCACGGTCTATCTGGCGGATAAGGGCATGTCTCTGGACGTCGGTGCAGTAGCCAAGGGTTATGCTACTAAGCTTGTGATCAGTGAACTGGCAGCGCAGGGATTGGAATCTGCCATTTTAAGCCCCGGCGGCAATATCCACGCCCTAGGCAAGCCTTTGGACGGCATAAGGGAAAAATGGGGAATCGGCATCCAGGACCCGGATAAGGCAGTGGTGGAGGATGAGGAGAATATACTCGATGTCGTTTTCATCAACGATGCTTCCGTTGTGACCAGTGGCGATTATCAAAGGTACTATATCGTTGATGGGAAAACGTATCATCACCTGATAGACCCTGAGACCCTGATGCCGGCAGAATATTTTCGGTCTGTAACTATCATAACAAAGGATTCTGGCGTGGCAGACTTCCTGTCTACGACAGTTTTTCTAATGCCCCTTGAGGAGGGTATGGCCCTGATAGACAGTCTGGAAGACACAGAAGCCTACTGGGTATTGAGGGATAGATCCACAGTAATATCCGACGGCCTTAAATACATGCTCAGGAGCCATGGGGCAACAGGCGGGAAGAAATGATTTTTGTTGATATGTCCATGCATATAGGTTTATAAATATAAGAGCAAGAAACGGAGGGAACAGATCATGAACAATTTTACGTTTTATAATCCTACAAGGATCATTTTCGGCAAAGGTACGGAGACAAGGGTCGGAATAGAGACTGCAAAGTACAGCAAAAGAGTATTGCTGGTCTATGGCGGTGGAAGCATCAGGAAAAGCGGATTATATGACAAGGTGACAGCTTCCTTGAAGGAACATGGCATTTTATTTATGGAGCTCTCCGGTGTTGTGCCCAACCCGCGGGTAAGCCTTGTCAGGGAAGGGATCAGGCTCTGCAGGGAAAACAAGCTGGATTTTATTCTGGCAGTCGGCGGCGGAAGCGTCATAGATACTGCCAAGGGCATTGCCATAGGTGTACCCTATCAGGGAGATGTATGGGATTTCTATGATGGCAAAGCGCAAATAAAAGAATCCCTGCCTGTAGGTGTAATACTGACGATACCGGCCGCCGGAAGCGAATCAAGTACAAGCTCGGTGTTGACCAATGAAGACGGCTGGTATAAAAAGGGCACGGGAAGCGACCTTATGAGGCCGAAGTTTGCCATACTCAATCCTGAGCTTACATATACCCTGCCCCCATATCAGACGGCATGCGGGGCTGCTGATATAATGGCCCATGTAATGGAACGCTATTTCACCAATACACAGGATGTAGATTTTACCGACCGCTTGTGCGAGGCAACCCTTAAAACCATTATAGCCAATGTACCGCTGGCCATAGCTGAACCGGACAACTATGCAGCGCGGGCAGAAGTCATGTGGGCAGGGACGATCGCTCACAATGACCTCCTGGGGACAGGCAGAGACCAGGATTGGGCTTCCCATAAAATAGAGCATGAGCTGAGCGCTATATATGATGTTGCCCATGGCGCAGGTCTGGCTGTGGTGTTTCCGGCATGGATGAAATATGTGTACAAGCATAATATTCAAAGATTTGTGCAGTTTGCGGTAAGGGTATGGGATGTAGATCAGGATTTTGCCAATCCTGAACGCACAGCCCTTGCGGGGATCGAACGCCTGAAGGAATTTTTCCGCCGTATAGGACTGCCTGTAACCCTGGAAGAGCTCGGTGTCAGGGATGACCGGTATGAGGAAATGGCAGACAAGTGCACAATGGGTGATACTTTTGAGATAGGCGGCCTGGTGAAGCTTAAGAAGAAGGATGTAATTGAGATCTACAAGCTGGCAAGGGCATAATAGAATAAAGCAGCATTTTTTCCATATGGTGAAGATGCTGCTTTCATATTATGCGATTATTCAAGTTCATGCCTGTTTCAGGGATTTACACCATTCTGACGGGGACAGGCCGATTATTTTCTTAAATACCTTGCTGAAATAAAAAATATCTTCAAAGCCGCACTTCAATGCTGTCTCGCTCACTGAGTATTCTCCGGTGGCCAGCATATCGCAGGCCTTGTTTATACGTATCCTCTGGGTGTACTCGTTTATGGTATAGCCTGTTTTTTTGCGGAACAAGGAACCCATATAGACTGTATTCAGTTGTACAAGACTGGCCAATATCTCTTTATCGATTTTCTCGTGGTAATGATTGACTATGTATTTTTTCAGCTTTTCTATTCTCAGGTCAGCTGCCTGCTTATCAGCCTGTGAAGGCAGCCTCGAATATATGTAGTGCAGGATCATCATAAACAGCCCTGAAGCCTTCAGCGAGAAACCGTCCTTGCGCTCAAGCCAGACTATGTTGTACTCTCTCAACAGCTTGATGAAATACGGGTCCTCGGAGATATTGAACACTGTATCAAGGGGAAGGGGATCATCGTCAACTGAGGGATATGCTATGTTGAAGTTGAAGGCAAAGGAATGTACAGGATCATCAGGATCTGTAACTGCTTCACGTATGCTTCCTTTCGGAACATATATTATATCGCCGGGATTAAGCTCGAAGCTCTGTTCATTCACAAAGTAAGTGGCTTTACCCTTATATATGTAGGTCAAATCATGGAAGCAGATCTTGTCTTTCTTGATCTGCCAGGAGGCTGTCCCTTTGCGCTCTATAAAATACTGGATCACCGGCAGAAATACGTCATCGTTGGTCAACAAGGCAAACACTCCCGATTCTTTAATAATTACAAGACTCTTAACTCCTTATATGGATTATAGCACAGAATTACCTTATCATGAAGCTGGAAGATCACAGGGTTTACGGAGGTTATATGACTAACGTAGGGAAGAGCAGTTCTGATATAGTATCTACAGGCATACGTGAAAATTGCAAAGAGTACGACAGCTGCTGGCTCAGGTATCATCAGGCGTTACAGGAAAGCTGCCTGTCTGATTCGGGCGATGTCTTAAAATACATATACTATAATAGTTCGGGTGAGATTTCAGATAATGCATACACCGAGCTCACAGAAGGCATTGCCCGGATGACGGGGTCAAGACCTGCTTGTGTTTCGTCGCTTGATGGTCCCTGCGTTGTGCTTATGGTTTCCGGTATGGACCCGAAGGCAGAATCGATGCTGAGCAAGGAAGAGCTGCGCAGCATGAAGGCTGAAGGCTTCCTGATCAAGCAGGTAGATAAGCCACCGACATCAAAGCTGTTGATTGCTTCAAAAAGTGAAAGAGGTTTGTTGTACGGTGTTTTTAAATTTATGCTGCTGCTGACACAGGGTAGGAGCCTGAAGAACATTCATCTGCTGGAAAATCCTAAGAATAAGCTGCGGTTGATCGATCAATGGGACAATGTTGACGGATCGGTAGAAAGGGGTTATGCCGGTAGGTCGATCCTGTTTTCGGACAATGACCTGGCAAAAGACAAGGGAAGGATATCATTTTACGCAAGGCTGCTGGCCTCTGTCGGCATCAATGGAATAGTACTTAACAATGTGAATGTTCATAAAGAAGAAACCAGGCTAATTGATGACAGAATATACATAGTCAGGCAGCTGGCTGATATTTTTCGGGGGTATGGCATCAGGGTATACCTGAGCATAAACTTTGCCAGCCCGATCGATTTGGGCAGCCTTTCTACCGCAGACCCCCTGGACAAGGATGTGGCTGACTGGTGGAAAAAGAGAGCTGACTATATATACAGCCATATCCCGGATTTTGGCGGATTTTTAGTAAAAGCCGATTCGGAGCACAGGCCCGGACCTTATACATACGGCCGCAACCATGCCGAGGGTGCCAATATGCTGGCAGCAGCGCTCAAGCCGCATGGCGGCCTTGTCATATGGCGGTGCTTCGTATACAACTGTCAGCAGGACTGGCGCGACAAGGCCACCGACAGGGCAAAGGCAGCCTATGATAATTATAGACATCTGGATGGTTGGTTTGATGATAACGTGATACTGCAGGTCAAAAACGGGCCTATGGATTTCCAGGTACGCGAGCCGGTCTCGCCGCTCTTTGGCGCTATGGAGCAGACCAACATGATGCTGGAGCTCCAGATCACCCAGGAGTACACAGGACAGCAGCGGCATTTGTGCTACCTGGTGCCTCAGTGGAAGGAGATCCTTGAGTTTGACACTTATGCAGCAAGCGAGGGTACGCCTGTTAAAAGGGTAATAGACGGTTCTGCCTTTGAGAGGGCAAACTGTGGCATAGCAGGCGTGAGCAATATCGGCTCTGATTACAACTGGACCGGCCACTACCTTGCCCAGGCAAACCTTTACGGTTATGGCAGGCTGGCCTGGGACCCTGACTTGTCAGCCGAGGAGATCACCAGGGAGTGGATAAGCTGCACCTTTGGCAACGACCCTGCAGTCATGGCCACCATTTCAGAAATGCTACTAGCCTCCTGGCTTATTTATGAGTCATATACAGCTCCGCTGGGCATAGGCTGGATGGTCAATCCCAATCATCACTATGGGCCTAATGTTGATGGCTACGAGTATTCTAGATGGGGCACTTATCACAGGGCTGATTTCCAGGCGATAGGCGTTGACAGGACAAAGGCCGGGGGGACTGGCTTTACAGCCCAGTATAGAGAGCCAAATTTCAGGAGGTTTGAATCATTGGATACCTGTCCCGAAGAGCTGGTGCTGTTTTTCCACAGGCTACCCTACACTTACAGGCTGAAAAGCGGCAAAACTGTCATCCAGCATATTTATGACTCGCATTTTTATGGTGTGGAGCAGGCAGAACAGCTACGCAGCAAGTGGGAGTCTCTCAAGGGCATGATAGATGATGAAAGGCATGGGCATGTCCTGTCACGCTTGAATGAACAGGTCGAACATGCAAAGGAATGGCGGGATGTGATTAACTCATACTTTTACAGAAAAACAGGCATACCTGATGAAAAGGGGAGGATCATATATTGAGCAATGTGCTGTAAGCACATTTTTTTTTGCAAAATCAAGCACCTACTATTGACAAAACCAGAGAAGCAGAATATCATATTAAACAAATAGGAATAGTAGGAATTAAGAGGTGATCAGGATGAAGATATCTGCCAGGGGCAGATATGGTTTGATGGCCATGCTGGATCTTGCAGTTAATTCAGCCAATGAGCATATTTCCCTGTACAGTATAGCAGACCGGCAGAACATCTCCCCAAGCTATCTGGAGCAGGTATTTTCTCTGCTCAGGAAAGCAGGCCTGGTAAACAGCATAAAAGGAGCATACGGTGGTTACAAGCTCGCCGGCGAGCCCCGCGATATCAGAGTAGGTGATATATTTAGAGTCCTTGAGGGAGATATAAATGTGGCTGAAGGGGATAGTGGACCAGGAATGAACAGTATCATGGACTGTATCGACAAAAATGTATGGCAGAGGCTCAATTCCACTATCAATGACTTTTTGGATTCGATTACTCTAGAGGATCTGCAGAATGAGTATCATAAAATGCAGTCTGCCGACAACATCATGTATTATATCTGATCATAAGTATGAACGATAATTAAGGAGGAATATATATGTCAAAAATAGCAAAGAATCTGACCGACCTTATAGGAAACACACCCCTGTTGGAACTGAACGGTTTTAGCAAAAAGCACGGGCTCAAGGCCAGGCTCATCGCCAAGCTTGAATATTTCAACCCCGCCGGAAGTGTCAAGGACAGGATCGGCTATGCGATGATAAAGGATGCGGAGGAAAAGGGGATCATAAACAAGGACACGGTGATCATAGAGCCGACCAGCGGTAATACCGGTATTGCCCTGGCTTTTGTTTCGGCAGCCAAGGGCTACAGGCTGATTTTGACCATGCCGGAGACGATGAGCGTTGAAAGGAGAAACCTATTAAAGGCTCTGGGAGCAGAGGTGGTCCTGACCCCCGGGGCAGAAGGGATGAAGGGCGCGATCAGAGTCGCAAATGAGCTGGCCGAAAAATATCCCAACTCCTTCATACCCCAGCAATTTCAGAATCCGGCCAATCCTGCCATCCACAGAAAAACGACTGCAGTAGAAATATGGAATGACACTGACGGAGAAGTAGACATATTCGTTGGAGGTGTAGGAACAGGAGGGACTGTAACCGGCGTAGGCGAGGTGCTGAAGGAGAAAAAACCGGGTATAAAGGTAGTCGCCGTAGAACCGGCCGATTCGCCTGTATTGTCCGGCGGCAGTCCGGGGCCGCATAAGATCCAGGGCATAGGTGCCGGTTTTGTTCCGGATGTGCTGAATCTGAATATCATAGATGAAATAATCACTGTAAGGAACGAGGATGCTTTCACCACATCAAGGGAGCTGGCAAAGACAGAAGGGCTTTTAGTGGGCATATCCTCCGGTGCGGCGGTCTATGGCGCATTACAGCTGGCAAAACGGCCTGAGAATGAGAATAAGACCATAGTGGTCGTACTTCCTGATACCGGTGAACGGTATTTATCGACCACGTTGTTCCAGGAGGAATGATGCAGGGGTTTGACCGGCATATAATGCCGGTTTTTTTATTGCTTGCGATATAAGTATAGTTATCACCTACAGGCAAAACATAAGAGTATATTTTGCTTCGGAGGTGGTTTGTTCTATGCATACGATGTGGAAGGGTTCAATTAGCTTCGGTCTCGTTAATATCCCTGTCAGGATGTTTGCCGCCACAGAAGACAAGGATGTCAAGTTCAGGCAGATCCATAAGGAATGTATGAGCCCGATAAAATATGAAAAGAAGTGTCCTAACTGCAACAAGGAGCTGAAGCAGGAGGATATCGTAAGGGGCTATGAATATGAGCCGGGCAAGTTCGTAGTTATAACAGACGGAGAGCTGGAGGCGCTTCGGGAATCGACAGGCAAGGCCATTGAGATAATGGATTTCGTAAGCTTGTCGGAGATAGATCCCGTATATTTTATAAAGACATACTACCTTTCGCCACAGGAAACAGGGGAGAAAGCCTACAACCTGCTGAGGGAGGCAATGAATCAGACAGGGAAAATAGCGATTGCCAGGATCACTATACGTGAAAAACAGTCCCTGGCAGCAATAAGGGTGTACAAGAACCTGCTTGTTATGGAAACCATATTCTACCCTGATGAGGTCCGCGACATATCCCAGGTGCCAAGGATCCCTCAAGCTATAGCTGTCGATGAAAAAGAGCTCACAATGGCAAAGCAGATTATTGAAAACCTGACTACGGAATTCGAGCCATACAAGTATACCGATGAATACCGAAAAGGGCTGCTGGAGCTGATCCAAAGCAAGATAGAAGGAGACGAAGTCGTCCTGCAGCCTGAGGCACAGCAGCATAACGTAGTAGACCTCATGAAGGCATTACAGGAAAGCCTCAAGGTGACCGAAAAGCTAAGGCAGTCCGACTCTTCGCCTGTGCCAAAGAAAAAACCTGCTGCAAAAAGAAAGAAGGAAACTACGGCAGGCTGATTAGGATAAGAAACCGGCAAAAGGAGAATGGAAGCCTATGGACTGGATTACTCCTATGGAGCCAATCTCAACTAAAAAGCTGATCAGTGGCAGTGACTGGATACACCAGATAAAGTGGGACGGCATCCGGGGGCTCACATATATAGAAGGAGACAGCATAAGAGTATTCACAAAAAACAGAAATGAGCGGACCGCCTTTTATCCGGAGCTAACCGATGCCAGAAAACTGGTGAAAGCAAACCGGGCAGTACTTGACGGTGAGATAATAGTATTGGGCGATGATGGAAGGCCTTCATTCCATAGGTCGCTTATAAGGGAACGGGTGAAGAGTCCGGGCAGGGTAAGGCACTACATGGCAAAATTCCCTGCTGCCTATGCAATATTTGATATCCTGTATCTTGAAGACAAGCCTGTGACCACGCTTCCGCTCAAAGAGCGCAGAGAGATCCTTATTAGCACAGTAGAGCAAGGCCAAAGCTTCATGATAACCGATGACTTCACGGACGGACATGGCCTGTTTGAGCTTATGAAGCAGAAAAACTGGGAAGGGATCGTCACTAAAAACATATACAGTCCCTACCTGCCGGCCAAGGGCCACCGCGCATGGTACAAGCTGAAAGCAATTAAGAAGCTCCTGGCAATAATCTGCGGAACAAGCCTGAAAGCTGGTATGCCAAATTCGCTCATGCTGGGAGTAAACAGGGAAGGCGCTCTTTCATTCATAGGCAAGGCATCCCAGGGACTTTCACAAACCGATTTGTATCTGATCAAGGAGTATATGCCGCAACTTAAAAGCGATACAAGTCCGTTTCAGGATACGTCCGGATTGAACGAACCTGATGTTGTCTGGTTTGCCCCCGTTCTTACATGCTGGGTAAGCTTTCTGGAATGGACTGATGACGGAGTACTAAGGCACCCGAGAATCCTCGGGTTTTCAAGCAACAGCCCTGAAGAAGCAGACGGAAGGGAATGGGCAATGGATGAACGAGCTTGATATTAACGAAAAAAAGGTCAGGATAACTAATCCTGAAAAGCTTTTATGGCCCGAGCTAGGCATCAGGAAAATAGATTATATAGGAAAGCTGATCGAACTGGCTCCGTATATGCTCCCTCATGCAAAAGACAGGCTGCTGACTTCTATAAGATACCCTGATGGGATTGATAGAAAGGCATTTTTCCAAAAGAATGTGCCGGATCATGCACCTGAGTGGGTGGAGACAGCCTTTTGGCATGGCAACAACCATATATTGCTGAACAGCCTTCCTACCCTTGTATGGCTTGGCAATCAGGCCGTACTGGAGTTTCATACCGGTTTTAATCTGTATACTGAGGAAAACTATCCGACCTACCTGGTATTTGACCTGGATCCTTCTGAGGGACAGAGCTTTGATGATGCAGCAGAGGCAGCCCTTATTATCAATGAGGCTCTGGAAGGGTTGATGATTGAAAGCTGGGTGAAGACCTCCGGCGCTACAGGGCTTCAGGTGTATATCCCTGTCGGTCAGCGCTATGATTATGATGAGGCAAGAAAAATAAATGAGTTTTTCGGAAGATACTTCAGCAAAAAGTATCCGAAGGTTTTTACTATAGAACGCATAGTCAGCAAAAGAGGAAAAAGGCTTTATTTTGATTATCTGCAGATGTGGCACGGAAAAACTATCACAATGGTTTACTCTCCAAGAGCAAACAGTAAGGCGACCGTTTCCATGCCTGTGGAATGGGAGGAGCTCAGAAGTGGTATCAGGCCTGAGGATTTTACGCTGCTTAATGCAAAGGACAGGCTCAGGGAAAAGGGTGACCTGTTTGCACCGCTTTTGTCAGATGACCATATTCAGAACCTGGATTTTCTCCTGGAGCATTTAAACAAGGAATAATGCATCCATATACTGTCCCATCAGTGAGATATTCTGATATAATAGGTTATTGATAGCATGTACATATAAAGTACGTAAGAAAAGGGGTTTGAGTATGAGCAAAGCAGACCATATATTCATAGATATGTGCAGGGATATACTGGAAAATGGTTACAGCTCGGAAGGTCAAAAAGTAAGGCCAAGGTGGGAGGATGGCACACCGGCCCATACAATTAAGCGGTTTGGGGTCGTAAACCGGTATGACCTGTCCGAAGAATTTCCGATTTTGACCCTGCGGCCTACTCCGCTCGCAAAAGCCATCGATGAGATCCTGTGGATATGGCAGAAAAAGTCCAATAACATCAAGGATCTGAACAGCCATATATGGGATGCCTGGGCTGACGAGGACGGCTCGATAGGCAAGGCCTATGGCTATCAACTGTCGATCAAGCATAAATATCCTGAAGGCGAGTTCGACCAGGTGGACAGGGTGTTGTATGACCTGAAGCACAATCCTTACAGCCGTCGGATAATAACCAATATATACAATCACAGCGACCTGCATGAAATGAACCTTTACCCTTGTGCCTACAGCATGACCTTCAATGTGACAGGCAACAAGCTGAACGCCATACTTAATCAAAGGTCCCAGGATGTGCTCCCGGCAAACAACTGGAATGTATGTCAGTATGCAATACTGGTGCACATGTTCGCAATAGCCAGCGGCCTTGAAGTGGGTGAACTGGTCCATGTTATAGCTGATGCGCATATCTATGACAGGCACATACCCATAATAAAGGAGCTTATCGAAAGGCCCCAGTATCCGGCCCCAAGGCTTGTGATAAATCCGGATGTCAAGGATTTCTATGAGTTCAAGCCCGAGGACTTCAAGCTGGAAGGCTATGTACACGGACCGCAGATAAAGAATATACCTATCGCAGTGTGAGTAGTAAGCCTTTGTAAACACGATTAATAGGGGAGGCAGGTTTGGTGTTCAAGAAAGAGATAATTGACCTGTCTGTGCTTTTGGTTCTCTAGACGCAGACGGAGACAGGATACATGAGTTATCGGCCAAGCTGGAAGTAGACGGAACATACCGCTATTATTTTGGCGATCTATATAGCAAAGTCAAATGGGACCCTGATACGGAAAACTGGGAAATAATAGATATAAGCTTCATGTTGAGTGAATCGTAACTGTTCCGGATGTTTACGATGGATGATATGCATTCATATTGATCTTAAGTATTTAAGTTAGGCGAAAGCCTGAAAGGAGCTATTGATGAATTTTATCGTTGCGGTAGATGAAAACTGGAATATTGGCTACAAGGGGGGGCTGTTGGAGCGAATCCCGGCCGATATGAAGCAGTTTAGAGAAAAGACCACAGGAAAGGTCATAGTTGTAGGAAGAAAGACTCTTGAGTCCTTCCCTGACGGCAGGCCGCTGCCCAACCGCACAAATATAGTATTGACCAGACAGGAAGGCTTCACCTGTAAAGGGGCTACAGTATGTCATTCATACGATGAGCTTTTTAAAGAACTGAAAAAATACAATGATGATGATATTTATATAGCCGGTGGCGGTGAAGTCTACAGAGTTATGATTCCATATTGCAGCACAGGATATATTACAAAGATACACAAGGTATATGAAGCAGATACAAAAATACCCGATCTGGACAAGAGTGGGAATTGGGAGATCATTTCGAAGGACGGGCCCTATCATTACAGGGATGATATATACTACAGCTATATGCAGTATAAAAATAACGCACCAAAGATAAACAGGCCATTGGAGCAGTCTGATCAGCTACCGGAAGCAGGATACAAGCTTTAGATAACAGTTTACGTTACAATTCTATTATCAGGCCAGGGGTAGTGTATTAATGTTTTTTAAACGCAAAGAGCAAAGGAAAACAAGGAATAATCTATTGCTGCTGCAGAGCTTGAATGGCAGGGAAGTGAAATATGTAAGTGTAAGGGACCCGGACACCTATGGAGAAACCATTATTGGCAAGTACGGACACATAAATGTGTTTGGCGATGAACTGGTGATAATATGCGGGGGTGAAGAGGTGTTCAAGCATCCCTTGGAGGGGCTAGAGGCCGGAGAGTTTTTAAGCCTGGACGGTGTCAACCTTAGATATTATGATGCTGAAAAAGGCAAACAGTATACTGTCGTAGCTTACTATAAATATCACAGAAAATAGGTACCTGCTCGGAGAATAGAGAACACCGGATGTGTTTCTGCATATAATGTATCATATCCGAATGGAGGTGATATATTATATGTATTATGATTATTATGCACTTCAGGTGACATGTCCTCCCGGTACGCAGCCGTATATTATAAGAGCCGGTGATACCTTTTACAGTCTGGCACAGCGGTTCAATACTACCGTAATGGCAATCATGAGGGCCAACCCCGGTGTCGACCCCAACAGGCTCATGATCGGCCAGCAGATATGCATACCCGGAGCTCCCACGCCCGGACAGTGCCCGAGCGGCACCACACCCTATATAATAAGGGCCGGAGACACCTATTACAGCCTGGCACAACGGTTTAACACCACCGTTGCAGCTATAATCGCCGCCAACCCCGGTGTCGACCCCAACAGGCTCATGATCGGCCAGCAGATTTGCATCCCTGGTGCCCCCAGTCCAGGTCAGTGTCCGGAAGGTACTGTTCCATACGTGGTAAGGGCTGGAGACACATACTACAATCTTGCACAGCGGTTCAATACAACAGTTGATGCGATACGGGCTGCCAATCCCGGTGTGGATCCGAACAGGCTGATGATAGGCCAGACCCTTTGCATTCCGCATACCGGCCTGCCGCCATGCCCGGGTGGGACCTATTACACTATCAGAAGCGGAGATACGCTCTTTTCTATAGCAAGAAGGTACAATGTGACTGTTGACGCCATTTTAGCAGCCAATCCTGGCCTTGATCCCCAGTCACTCCAGATAGGCCGGACGATCTGCATTCCGGGTGTACAACAGTCTTAAGCGCAGTCAAGGCCGGGATTTCCCGGCCTTTTTTCGTAAACAAGGGTCAACGCGAGTTTGCTATAAAAAATAAAGCTATGGTCCCGGGGCCGGAATGGGCGCCAATGACCGGGCCGATGCAGTTGATAATGATATCCTTTACAGGCTGCTTGCTGCGTATCATATCAGCGAGGAGGGCTGCATCATCAGGTGAATCACCATGACTTATGAAGATGACCTGGTCCTCTGGTCTGACAATTGTTTCATTCAGCTTGTCCGCCAACGCTCTGATAGATTTTTTTCGACCCTTTACCTTGGTTACGGGGACAAGCCGACCGTCATTGTCCACATGGAGTATCGGTTTTATATCCAGTATCGAGCCCAGCAAGGCTGCGGTGCCTGAAAGGCGACCGCCACGTTTCAAATGGTTGAGGTCTTCGACGGTGAACCAATGGGCAACATTCAGCTTGTTGGTTTCGACCCAGTCTATGATCTGATCCTTTGATGCACCGCTTTCGAGGAGTTTAATGGCATGCCAGGCTATCAGCCCTTCTCCCAATGATGCTGCCTTTGTATCTATGACTGTGATATCAGCATTTTTGTATTCCTCCATAAGCATGTCCCTGGCAAGCATAGCACCATTGTAGCTGCCGCTGAGGGCGGAAGAAAAGCACAGGTATATGATCGAATCGCCTGCTTCCACGTATGGCCTGAAATATTGCATGTATACATCAAAGTTCACTTGTGAAGTCGTTGCCATTTCACCTTTCCTGACCTCATCGTAAAAGGTCTTGTAGTCCATTGTTTGTCCAAAATCGTCCTTGTACTCATTGCCCTTGAAGTTGTAGTTGAAATTTATGACTGGTACGTTGTGCTCCTTTATAAAGCTGTATGGCAGATCGGTGCAGGAATCCAATATGACTACTGTACTCATTATGTACCTCCCTTAAGTTACAAGTTAGTGAGATTATATTACACAGCGGGGGCTCAATACAAGTAATTAATATAAATTTATCCAAATTTACTGGGTTTTATTAGCATCCTTCCGGCTGTAAATGCCACTGTTTTTGTGGTAAAATCTCAGGAGGCATTAAACAAAGTGGAGGTAATCTATGGACAAAATAACGAACCAACTCGCCAGGGAGTTCAACATCAGCGTAAAGCAGGTAGCCAACACGCTCAGCCTAGTCGATGAAGGCTGCACAATTCCTTTTATTGCAAGGTACCGTAAGGAGGCGACAGGCGGGCTTGATGATGCCCTTCTTAGGGACCTGAATGAACGGCTGGTATATTTACGCAACCTGGAAGCCCACAGGGAAGACATATACCGTTTGATAGACGAACAGGGCAAGATGACCGAAGAGCTAAAAGCGGAGATAGAAAAAGCTCAGACGATCACCGAGCTTGATGATATTTACCGCCCATATCGGCCAAAACGCCGGACAAAGGCCACGATAGCCAAGGAAAAAGGCCTCTTGCCCCTGGCGGAAGTCATGTGGGCTCAGGAAACCACCGAAGAGGATGTATTGACGCTTGCTGCTGATTTCATCAATCCAGAGGCAGATGTAAATTCAGCTGAGGATGCTATAGCCTATGCCCTTGATATCATAGCAGAGATGATATCGGACGACGCCCAGATCAGGAAATACATAAGGGAATATACATACAGGCATGGCTTTATTGAGACCAAGGCTGCGGTAGATGAACCGTCCGTATATGATATGTATTATGATTTCAGTGAGGCGGTCAATAAAATAGTTCCCCATAGGATACTGGCGATCAACAGGGGTGAGAGGGACAAGTTCCTGAATGTCAAAATAAGTCTCGATGTTGAAAAGCTCATGGGACTGCTTTCACGAAAAGTTATAGCAGCCCAAAGCAAATGCCCGGTGTTTATCCAAAAGGCTTTGGAGGACTCTTATAAAAGGCTGATAGCCCCGTCGATAGAGAGAGAGATCCGCAATATGCTCACAGAAAAGGCAGAGGAGCAGGCAATAAAGGTCTTCGGTGAAAACCTGCGCAACCTCCTGCTTCAGCCGCCAGTAAGAGGCTGTGTGGTCATGGGGATGGATCCGGCCTACCGCACCGGTAATAAGATCGCTGTTGTGGATGAAACAGGAAAGGTGCTGGATACCGCCGTAGTATACATAACATTGCCAAATCACGACATAGAGAAGGGAAAAGAAGTTATAAAAGGACTGATAGGAAAACACAAGGTCCGGGTCATTGCATTAGGCAACGGGACAGCCTCAAGGGAGAGCGAGATGGTGGTAGCTCAGGTGTGCAAAGAGCTGGATGGCAGCGTACAGTATATCATTGTTAACGAAGCAGGCGCCTCGGTTTATTCAGCATCCAGGCTTGGGACCGAAGAGTTTCCGGAGTATGACGTGGCGCTTCGCAGTGCGGTATCTATTGCCAGAAGGCTGCAGGATCCCCTGGCCGAGCTTGTCAAAATAGATCCGAAGTCCATAGGGGTAGGTCAGTATCAGCATGATGTCAACCAGAAAAGACTGGCTGAGACCTTGCAGGGTGTAGTTGAATACTGTGTCAACAATGTGGGGGTCGAGTTGAATACGGCATCCGTATCCTTGCTGCAGTATGTGTCAGGGATATCCCCTTCAATAGCGAAAAACATAGTGGCATACAGAGAGACCAGGGGCAGGTTCACAAGCAGAGAACAATTGCTGGAAGTAAAGATGCTTGGCCCAAAGGCCTTTGAACAGAGTGCCGGTTTCCTGAGGATCTCCGATGGCGACAACATACTGGACAATACCGGGGTCCATCCGGAATCCTATGATGCGGTCTTCAGGCTTTTTGAAGTAAAAGGATGGGCTATTACAGATATCGGCAGCGAGAGTATGAGAATCAAGCTGGATGAGGTTTCAAAATCAAAACTGGATGAGCTTGCTGGAAGCCTTGGCATAGGCCTGCCTACACTGAAGGATATTCTCAATGAACTGAAAAAGCCTGGTAGGGATCCCAGGGATGAGCTGCCCAAGCCCGTTTTGCGATCAGATGTCTTGGAGCTTAAGGACCTTAAACCTGATATGTTGTTGACTGGAACAGTACGCAATGTGACAGATTTTGGAGTGTTTGTAGACATAGGCGTACACCAGGATGGGCTCGTTCATATATCGAACTTGTCTGAGAAGTATGTAAAGCATCCCATGGAAGTAGTACAGGTCGGAGACATAGTAAAGGTCAGGGTGCTCGATGTAGATGTCGAACGTAAGCGCATCTCCCTTAGCATGAAGGATATCAGATAGCAATTTTAAGTTATTGATTGTACAATTGCATTGTTATATAATATTGTCAAGTTTATAACGGTCTATCTTCAGGGCAGGGTGAGATTCCCGACCGGCGGTAAAGTCCGCGAGTCCCTTATATGGGATCGATCCGGTTAGATTCCGGGACCGACAGTATAGTCTGGATGGGAGAAGAGTTGGCGTTTATGTGTATATCATTGCTCCTGAAGATCTTCAGGAGCTTTTTTATAGCCGTGCCCTCTCAAGTTCTCTCTATAGATCCGTTGTTTGTCTGCACATTTTGCATTGAGGGAGGAAATCATATGTTAAGTAAAGGGTTTATCTTTGAGTTCAACGGCAGAAATCTGGCTAAGATAGGAGTGCTATCAGCCCTTGCATTCCTGCTGATGCTGATCTCATTTCCGATCCCCTTGTTTCCCATGTTTCTGGAGATCGACATCAGTGACCTTCCGGCTTTACTGGGAGCCTTTGCCTTAGGGCCATTGGCCGGCGTTATTATAGAGCTTATGAAAAATGTACTGAACATTGCCCTGGAAGGCACAAAGACAGGCTTTGTAGGTGAACTGTCGAATTTTATAGTGGGTTCTGCTTTTGTCATGCCTGCTTCGATTGTCTACATGCGATCCAAAAATAAACAGAATGCCTTGTATGGCATGATAGTTGGCATAATGTCAATGACGATCATAGCCTGCTTTTCAAACTATTATCTTATAGTACCTTTGTATTCAAAAGCCAACAAGCTGATCGTAGATATGAAATCCTATATCCTGTTTGCTGTAATCCCCTTCAATATATTGAAATCTTCACTCGTATCCCTCATAACTTTACTGATCTATAAAAAGCTGTCACCAATACTCCATATGTAGCACTATCACTGCTAAAAAATACCGGGTCATACCCCGGTTTTTTTATGTGATCAGGAAAAGTTTGTGGTATAATACGGGATATGATAGCTGCATAAGCAAGCAAAGCGAATGTTGTCGAGGTGACGAGCCATAGTTATTTTATCCCGGAGTGAAGCAGATACATATAATATCGGCATTGCCTTAGGCAGGCATGCCAGGCCCGGAGACATAATCCTGCTTTCCGGTGAGTTGGGAGCAGGCAAGACATATATAGCCAAAGGCATAGTCAGTGGGATAGGAGCCGGTGATACGGTTACGAGCCCTACATTTACATTGATGAACCAATACAGGGGTGCATATCCGGTTTATCATTTTGATATATACAGGCTCTCCGAGCCAGAAGAGTTGTATGACCTGGACTATAAGGATTATTTTTACGGCGAAGGCATAACTATAGTCGAATGGCCTGAGAAGCTTGGAGATCTAGTGCCTGATGAATACTTGAAAATTACCATCGAACGGACCGTTTCTGACACTGAAAGAAAGATCACGGTCTGCGCATCAGGCCGGCGTTACGATGAATGCATGGAGGCACTGAAAGAATATGAAAATTCTCGCACTTGAAGCCTCATCAGTTGTTGCGGGCGTAGCTATAATGGACAACCTCACCCTTGTTTACGAAGCCTATCATCATCACAAGTTAAACCATTCCCAGACCCTGATGCCCATGGTTGAGGAAGCACTGCTTTCAACAGATCTTGTCCTTCATGATATCGACGTGATAGCAGTGTCCAATGGCCCGGGCTCCTTTACCGGACTCAGGATCGGTATAGCCACCGTCAAGGGACTTGCTCATGCTGCGGGTATCAGGATCGCAGCAGTGCCGACCCTGGATGTTCTGGCATATAACATAATGGCTGCAGGCAGGCTCGTATGTCCTATCTTAGATGCCAGGCGCGACCAGGTATATACATGCCTTTACCAGTGGGACACGGAGCAATATAAAAGTCTGATGCCATATTCAGCTATGCCTGTGGATGATCTGGCTGAGGCTGTAAAGGGCTTTGATCAGCCTGTTGTTTTCGTAGGAGACGGAGTGTTCCGGTATAAGCAAGCGCTAAAGGACCAACTTGGTGAGTCAGCATATTTCGCACCTCCTCATCTTTGCTGCCAAAGGGCATCTGCTACAGCCTGGCTGGGGCACCTGTATGCGCAAAAGGGCATGTGTGTGTCTCATTACGAGCTAGAGCCCTTTTACCTTAGAAAATCACAAGCAGAGCAAAAAAAGCTTTCAGGGGGAGCTTCATGAATGACATTATCAGGATATCGCCCATGACAGTCGAAGACATCGACCAGGTACTGGAAATTGAAAAATTGTCCTTTTCTATGCCGTGGTCGTATGAATCATTCCGGCTGGAAGTTGAGCAGAACAGGTGTGCCAGATATTACACAGCAAAGCTCGGCGATAAGGTCATAGGCTACGGCGGCATGTGGCTCGTGCTTGATGAGGCGCATGTGACAAATATAGCAGTGCATCCGGACTATAGAAAGAGAGGATGGGGACGGCTACTGATGCTGACCCTAATGAAAGAAGCCGTAAGACTCGGTATGGAACGTATGACGCTTGAGGTCAGGGTATCCAATGAGACTGCTATAAGGCTATACAAGTCCCTCGGTTTTGAAGTGGGAGGAGTAAGAAAAAAGTATTATGCTGATAATCAGGAAGATGCCCTTATCATGTGGAATTTTCATTTGAGGGAGGGTGGCTTATGAAAAAGAAGCTTATATGCTACACAGCCGCAATACTGATTTCCTTGCTGATCTACCATGTGCTGCTTGTGACAGGCATAGATCTGGTAGCATTCGATAAAAGCTTTTACGCAGACCAATACAAGAGGCTGAACACCGCTGAGACTATCGGCATATCCAATGATGAGCTTTTGAGAGTAACATGGGAACTGCTTGATTATATCAAGGATGGCAGAGATTCTATAAGTGATATAAAAGCTGAGATAAAGGGTGAGGTACGGCCTGTATTCAATGAAAGGGAAACAGCACATATGGTCGATGTCAAAGCTCTTTTCCGATTTGCATACAGAGTGAGAGCCTATTCGATCGCTGCGATCCTTTTGCTGGCTGCTGTTCTTGTTGCTGCAGCCGGGAAAAAGGCCCAGTCGTACTTCGCCAGATCCTTTATCTGGACCGCCGGCGTCCTGATCGTGCTGCTTTCGGTCCTTTTCATTTTGATCAAGACCAACTTTAACTACTACTGGGACCAGTTTCATTACCTGTTTTTTGACAACGACCTTTGGCAGCTCAATCCCGAGACAGACATCATGATCCTGATGGTCCCGGAACCGTTCTTCAATAGTGCGGTTACACGGGTATTGGCTTATTTTACACTGGGCAACTTAACATTGGCGGCTGTATCAGCAATACATATAGCATTAGAAAGAAGATCAATCAGGACGGCAAGGGATAGGGGACAGTCATGAGATATTTTGAACAAATGGCAAAAAAGGCAGAAGAGCTTAAGGAAAAAGATGATGTTCTGATATTGGCTATCGAGACTTCATGTGATGAAACATCTGCAGCGGTAGTGAAAAACGGGCGAACCGTCCTGAGCAACATCATATCGTCCCAGATTGATGTACACAAAGCATATGGCGGGGTCGTACCGGAGATAGCTTCGAGAAAGCATGTAGAGGCGATCAACCAAACGATCGATGAAGCATTGAGCACATCCAATACTTCTATGTCTGATATTGACGCTATTGCTGTAACCTTTGGTCCGGGGCTGGTAGGTGCTCTCCTGGTAGGTGTATCAGTAGCAAAAGCTCTGGCCTTTGGACTGTCAGTGCCGCTTGTTGGCGTGCACCATATTGAAGGCCATATCAGTGCCAATTATATCGAGCACCCGGAGCTTGTCCCGCCATATCTGTGCCTTGTGGTTTCCGGCGGGCATACGATGATAGTTTTGGTCAGGGATTATGGCGTGTATGAAACAAAGGGACAGACTCTGGATGATGCAGCGGGTGAGGCGTTTGACAAGATAGCCAGGACACTGGGCCTGGAGTATCCGGGCGGACCGGCAATTCAAAGGATCGCGAGATATGGAGATCCTTATGCTTTTGATTTTCCCAGAGTTACGATAAAGGACAGTCCTTATGATTTCAGCTTCAGCGGTTTGAAAACTGCTGTTATCAATAATATACACAATCTAAGGCAGACTGGGGAACCCATACCTGCAGCGGATGTTGCCGCAAGCTTTCAACAGGCAGTGGTTGATGTGCTTACGGAAAAGACCGTAAGCTGTGCCCTTGCGTTAAATATGAAAAACGTGGCCGTTGCTGGCGGAGTAGCTGCCAATCAGCTGCTAAAAGGTCAACTGGAGAATGCAGTCAATCGGCATGGCATTAAGCTGTACAGTCCTTCTCCTGTCCTATGCACAGACAACGCTGCCATGATAGGATGTGCAGGTTATTACAGGCTGATGCGCGGCGATATCATGGACTTGTCGCTAAATGCCGTACCTTATCTGCCCTTGACTGAGATATGATCATCGGCTTGTGCAATATATGAAAAAAATCTTTCATTTTAAGTAATATTCTGTGCATAGATTTCAGTAAATAAGGACATTTATGGATAGTGTGGATAATGACCCGGATACCGCCAACCACAGGGTTTTTCTTGTGGATAACTCTGTGTATAGTGTGGATACAAGCACGGCAAAAAAGTGCGTAAAATGCAATTTTACCGAATTACAGCAGGATAACTTGCAAAACGACAAAAACAGAAAAATATTTGCATCAAAAATAGCAGAAATTCTCACAAAATATGTCAACAGCAGATGATCTGCTGTTTTTTTGTTGGACTTGTTTCGGCAGTCAGCATAGCTTAACTAGAATAATGTTGAAAGCTGAGGAAATCATAATATTTGTCATGCCTATTTTTGTTGCCAAGGAGTTGATTATCAATGAAGGTAAGAGATGTTATGACTGCCAAGGTCGCAACTGTTGCGCCTGATAAAACAGTATTGGAAGCTGCGAGACTGATGCAGACCCATAATGTAGGTGCTGTACCTGTTTGCCTGCAAAATGGCAATGTGGCAGGTATAGTCACGGACAGGGATATCGTGGTTCGCTGCATAGCAAACAACGGCGACCCTAAAGCTACTCTAGTGAAGGACATTATGACCCAGGAGGTTATAACAGCCAGTCCTGATCTGTATGTGGACGATGCTGCCAAAATCATGTCCCGGTATAAGATAAGGCGCTTACCTGTAGTAGAGAACGCTTCTCTTGTCGGAATGATCTCGATAGGGGATCTGGCTACAAGACACCTGCTTCAGGATGAAGCGAGCGAAGCATTAAGCGAGATCTCAGAACCATCCAAGCCAATGAACATGATCCAGTGAAGACGGGAGAACTGGCTGCAGAGCGTTGTATGAGGATATTCTTTATATCATATGCAAACATTATAAAGCGGAAAAAGAATCAAGGCTTGACAGATAAGCTGTTGATTCTTTTTTCACATAATGATTATAACCAAGCATCAAAGGAGAACTTCCCGATATGGCAAATATAGAGGACTTAAAAGAATATGCAAAAGCAGTAGCTGAGGAATTCAACAAAACAGTGGTTACAACAAAGGCCAAATACAAGCTGCCCAGACTGACCGAAGTCAATAAGACACTGGTCAAGGCCTATAAACTGACCAACGAAGAGGTAAAATCCAAAGGTAGCATAATAGCTGCTGCTGAATGGCTTTTAGATAATTTCTATGTAATAGAAGAGCAGGTCAAGGAGTTAGAAAGCTGCATTTCAAAGGGTCTGAACAGAATTATGCCTGTGCTTGGCAACGGAGAGTATAAAGGATATCCCCGGATATACGGTTTGGCGATGAGGCTCGTTGCCTATACTGATGCCAGGATCGATGAATCTGTAATACTCGACTTTATAAATGAGTTTCAAAAAGTAACGTACCTGAGCAGCGTTGAACTATGGGCATTGCCACTGATGCTGAGAATGGCCCTGATCCAGAAGGTACGAGACATAGCTCTGTTTATCATTGATTCCATTGGGGATCGCAAATCTGCTGATATGTGGGCTCAAAGGCTTTTGGACGGTCTGGCTGAGTATAAAGGTGAAGTGCGGTCGAGAGAAGCGCTTAAAACAGTGATAGCTGAGCATGATGCTGTAATTGGGTTCATGACACCAGTCTATGCTGAAAGGCTGCTCCAGCGTCTTAGAGAAGAGGGCGCTGAAGCAGCATCGATCATAAGATGGGTAGACGGCAGGCTTGCAGTCCAGCATACAAGCGCTGATGAAATTATACAGGCGGCACACCAGCAGCAGGCAGTAAACCAGGTTTCCATGGGAAATGCTGTGATGAGCCTCAGACAGATACCAAGCATGAAGTGGGAGGATATTTTTGAGGAACTGAGTATGCTTGAAAAGGTGCTCAGACAGGATCCTGCCGGAGTATATCCTCTTATGGATTTCCAGTCCAGGGACTACTACAGGCACCATATTGAGTTGACGGCCAGACGGTACAAGCTGGATGAAGTGTTCGTAGCGCAGAAAGCCGTTGAGTGCGCCCTGGAACATCAGAATGTATCCGACGAAAGGTACAGGCATATAGGCTTTTACATAATCGATAAGGGCAGAAAGAATCTTGAGTCCAAATTGGGCAGAAGAAGAAAGATCAATCTTGAACTGTTTGTCAAAGAGCATCCGTCAGTATGCTATTTTTCTTCTATAGGGATTTTAGTTGCCGGGCTCATGTGCTTTTTCCTCAGTATATTGCGCTTTGAGCCTGGCCCGGGGAGATTTTTATGCGGGGCTTTGTCAGCATTAGCAGCCTTGGTACCTATTGTCAGTGTATCGGTAGGGATAATCCACTTTGTGGCTGTACATATTTGCAAGCCAAGCCTGCTGCCCAAGTATGAGCTTAAGGATGGGATACCACCGGAGCTTCGTACAATGGTTGTCATACCAACGCTGCTGACCAGCGAGAGGCGGGTGATTGAGCTTATAGAACAAATGGAGGTCTTCTATCTGGCCAATCAGGAAGAGAACCTGCATTTTGCTCTGGTTGGGGACTTCAAGGATGGTTCACAGGAAGTAAGTGAAAATGACAGCATCATAACCGAGACTGCAACAAGGCTCATAAATGAGCTTAACAACAGATACAGCCAGGACAGGCAGGACATATTCTTTTTCTTCCACAGGCATCGACAGTGGAATGAAGCACAGAGGTCCTGGATGGGCTGGGAGCGAAAAAGGGGTGCCCTGACTGAACTAAATGCTATGCTGCTTGGCAGACAGGATACGAGTTACTCGGTGAAGGTTGGGGATTTATCTGTACTGGATAAGATAGTATACATAATCACCCTCGATGCTGACACCCAGTTGCCCAGAGATGCCGCCAGAAAGCTGATCGGAGCCATTGCCCACCCGCTGAATGCGCCTGTATTGAATGAGGAAGGCACCAAGGTCATAGAAGGCTATGGTATACTGCAGCCCAGGATAGGGGTGTCTGTTGACAGCGCGAGCAGGTCATTCTTTTCATTGACTTTTTCAGGGCAGACAGGTGTAGATCCCTATACCACTGCCGTATCAGATGTATATCAGGATCTTTTCGGAGAAGGTATATTCACCGGCAAGGGCATATATCACCTGCGAGTATTCAACAAAGTACTAGAAAACACCATACCTGACAACAGCATACTCAGCCATGACCTGCTTGAAGGCTCCTACGCCAGAGCGGGACTGGTAACAGACATTGAACTGATAGACGGCTATCCGGCCAGCTATATGGCTTATTCAATGAGGCTGCACAGATGGGTCAGGGGTGACTGGCAGCTATTGCCCTGGCTTGGCTCTTATGTAAGGAACAGGGCCGGTGAAAGGGTCAAAAACCATATCAACATGCTGTCAAAATGGAAAATGGTGGACAACCTGAGGCGAAGCCTTATATCACCAGCTTTATTTCTTATGCTTCTCCTGGGTCCGGCTGTGATGCCGGAGCCTGCATGGGCGTGGATAGCACTGGCTTTTATAACTCTTATCCTGCCACTTACAATTGACCTGACAGGCACCCTATTCGTCAGGCGCCGGGAAATCAGAAATCCAGTAAGGCTTTCTGATATTTTCTGCAATACCGGGAGCCTGTTTTGGCAAGCAGTCCTGTCTTTCGTGTTTTTAGGCCACCAGGCATGGCTCATGGCAGATGCAATAATGAGGACACTCTGGCGGCTTTTTATAAGCCACCGCAATATGCTGGAGTGGGTCACTGCTGCTGATGCGGAATCAAAATTCAAGGGTACTCTGTCTGATTATTGGAGAAAGATGGGAAGATCTGTTGCCACAACCATCATATTGTTTGCTGTGGCTGTTTTCATCAAGCCACGCATCTGGCCGGCAGCCTTGATAATGGCGGCTGTCTGGTCAGCTTCGCCCGTTGTTGCATACAAGGTCAGCAAGCCAAAGGCCAGGCGTGTGCCCAGGCTGATGGACGAGCAGATTTTAAAACTCAGGGTCATCGCCAGGAAGACATGGCGATATTTTGACGAACTTGTAAATGAGCAAAGCAACTGGCTCCCACCGGACAACTACCAGGTAGAGCCTCCTACCGGCATAGCCCATAGGACATCACCAACCAATATGGGAATCCATCTGATGTCGATCCTGGTAGCAAGGGATCTGGGTTATTTAACTACATTGGAAGCCATTAAACGGATAAGTAAAACCGTAGGCACCATGCAGCGCCTTGAAAAATGGAAAGCAGGACATTTTTACAATTGGTACAACATACTGACCCTGGAACCATTGAAGCCATTGTATGTATCGACAGTTGACAACGGTAACCTGGTTTCATACCTGATAACAATAAACCAGGGAATAAAAGAGCTGCTGAAGCGCCCTTTGATCGGCAAGGAATGTGTACTGGGGCTAAGGGACGCTTTGATTTCTGATTGCGAAAAAGACTTGGAGCATCAGAGCTTGCTCAACATGATGCTGACAGCAGATAATATCAGCGTTGTAGAATGGCAGATGCTACTTGATGATCTAAAAGGCCAGTGCAAGGAACTGGATGAATTGATCATCATGCATGAAGAAGAAATAGGTTTGTTCATACCATGGGTAAAGCTGCTTCAGAAAATTCCTTCTATGCTGCTGAATGAAAAGGGTGTATACCGGGAAGCATCCCAGAAGTTCAAACAGCTGCTCGAAAAGCTGAATGAGAACATTGAGCTGCAGAACCTTCTGGAGAATTACCTTGAGATATTGAAGTCTCTTTCAGAGACTATGGCATCGCTGCGCAGGGATGCATACAAAAGTCCCGGTTATCAGGATGCGAGATCATGGCTTAAGCAGCTGGAGTTGTCCCTTGCTAATTCTTATACAAATATTAAGAGCTTTGTATCTGACTGTACCGAACTGCTTAAAACCATTGATGCCATGATCAAGGATACGGATTTCAGCCTGCTTTATGATGAAAAGCGCGAGCTGTTTACAATCGGGTTCAATGTTGAAGAAGGCCAGGCTACGAAGTCATATTACGATCTTCTGGCATCTGAGGCAAGGCAGGCCAGCTTTATAGCGATCGCAAAGGGCGACGTGCCTCAAAAGCATTGGTTCAAGCTGGGACGTTCTCTCACCCTGGCCGGGAATCTGCGCGTGCTTATCTCATGGAGCGGTACTATGTTCGAATACCTTATGCCGCTGCTTATAATGCGTAATTATGACAACACCCTGCTTGACGAGACCTACTCTGCAGTCGTTCAGGTGCAAAAGCAGTATACGGACCAGCGTCACATACCCTGGGGCATATCAGAGTCCGGATTTTATGCCTTTGACCTGCACCTGAACTACCAGTATAAGGCTTTCGGCGTTCCCCAGCTGGGACTAAAGCGAGGCTTGATAAACGATCTTGTGATAGCTCCCTATGCTACGATGCTGGCTTTGCCGATTGAGCCTGACTTTGCCTACAAAAACATAGAAGTGTTGTGCTCAGAAGGCATGCTGGGCAGGTTTGGCCTGTATGAAGCAATAGATTATACACCGGAGCGTTTGCCCAAGAAGAAAAAGAGCATCGTGGTGAAGAGCTTTATGGCTCATCATCAAGGTATGAGCCTTATTGCCATTGACAACTTTTTAAACAAAAACATAATGCAAAACCGGTTCCACTCCGCTCCTATGGTGAAAGCTACTGAACTGCTTCTGCAAGAGCGGATGCCAAGGTCAGACGTTTATATAAAAGAATATGAAGAATCTGAAATAATGGACCTTGAGCAGAACAGAAGGGATCAGGAGATACGGGCAAGAAGGGTGTTCACCGATCCTAATACTCCGACGCCTGAAGTAAATATCCTGTCCAACGGCAATTACGCTGTAATGTCTACAAACAGCGGAGGAGGGTACAGCCAGTATGGGGGGCAGGCTGTATCAAGGTGGCGGGCTGATGCTACCAGGGACAACTGGGGCATGATGTTCTTCATTAAAAACCTGAACTCAGAAAACTACTGGTCTGCTGCCTACAATCCGGTAGGTGTAATGCCGGAGGACTATAAGGTAATATTTGAGACGGAAAAAACCATTTATAAAAGAAAGGACGGCAATATAGAAACAATAACAGAGATAGTTGTCTCACCGGAATTTGATGGTGAAGTAAGACGCCTGACCTTGGTCAATCATAGCGAGAGCAGCAGGGTCCTGGAGGTCACCAGCTATTTTGAAGTCGTACTGACATCTGCCTGTGCAGACATGGCTCATCCGGCATTCAGCAACCTGTTTATCCAGACCGAGTATCTGACCGAATACGACGCCTTGCTGGCTACCAGGAGGCCCAGAATAAGGACCGATAAAAACCGTTGGCTGCTGCATACGGCAATAGTAGAAGGCGAACAGATAGGAAGGACACAATACGAGACAGACCGTTCAAGATTCATAGGCCGGGGCAGGAACATATCAAATCCGCAGGTCATGGATCCAGAGTTTCCTTTGTCCAATACGACGGGTGCAGTGCTTGATCCGATAATGAGCATTAGAAAACGCATTCGTCTCCAGCCCGGAGGTACAGCTAGGATTTCATATATTACGGCTGTCGCTGACACGCGGGAAGGAGTCGTAGCACTGGCCAGGGAATGCATGAACACCAGTGTGTCCGACAGGAGCTTTGAACTGGCCTGGACCCATTCCCAGGTAGAGCTGAGATATCTAAATATGACCGCGAGCCAGGCCAACATATATCAGACGATCGCAGCACAAATACTATATCAGGCCGCCCCAAACAGTTGGAAGCAGGAGGTGATAGCGGAAAACAAAAGAGGTATAACTGCCCTTTGGTCATACGGCATATCAGGCGACCTGCCGATAGTCGTAGTAAGGGTGAGCAAGCTTGAGCATACCGAGCTGGCCAAGCAGATGCTGACTGCCCATGAGTATCTGAGGCTGAAGGGCTTGAGCTTTGATCTGGTCCTGCTGAATGAATATGGCAACAGTTACGAGCAGCCATTGCAGGAAAAATTGAATGAGATCGTTGCCATAAGCCACGCAAGGAACCTATTAGACAAGATGGGAGGCGTTTTTCTGCTGCAAAGCAGCAATATACCCCAGGAGGACATAAAGCTTTTGCTTGCTGCTGCCAAGTTGAACATCAGCGGGGATGGCGGTACGTTGATTTCTCAGCTGGAGGTCAAGGAGGCCCGTAGACCGATTGAAAGGATCAAAGGCCGGGATGCGGATTATAGGCTTCTGGAGGATGTAAAGCTCGAAGTCCCGTCTGATCTGCTGTTCTTCAACGGCATAGGAGGTTACAGCAGGGATAACCGTGAGTATGTGATATGCATTAACGGAGCAACCACTACGCCTCTGCCATGGAGCAACATAGTTGCAAACCCCGACTTTGGGTTCTTGATAACTGAATCAGGGGCGAGCTACACCTGGTGCAAAAACAGCCGCGAAAACAAACTGACACCATGGTCCAATGACCCTGTAGTCGACCCTTCGGGTGAGATTCTGTATATCAGGGATGAAACAACGGGAGAATTCTGGACTGCAACTCCACATCCCATTAAGCAAAATGAAAAGTACATCATAAGGCATGGACATGGTTACAGCCGGTTTGAGCATATAAGCCATGGACTGGTGCATAACATGCTGGTTTTCGTCCCGGTAACTGATCCTGTTAAAATCATCAGCCTGAAGTTGAAAAATATAACAGATCAGGACCGCACCCTTACATTGACCTATTATGCAGAATGGGTGCTTGGCGTCAACAGGGAGCGAAATATGCACTTTACTGTCACAGCCTATGACCAGGCCATTAACGGCTTGCTGGCATACAATCGATACAATGAGACCTTCGCAGACAGACTGGCATTTCTTGCATGTAATGCCGGACTTGAAAGCTATACCGGAGATAGAAACGAATTTCTGGGCAGAAACGGTACGACAGCAGATCCCGAAGCCATGCACTATGTTACTATGAGCGGGCGGGTCGGTGCCGGATATGATCCGTGCGGCGCCATAAGGTCCAAAATCAGCATCAAACCCGGGGAGGAAAGGGAAGTAGTCATCCTTCTGGGGCAGGGTGACAGCCTGGATCATGTAATGAAGCTTGTAAGCCTATATTCTGACAGTACAAACTCTCACAGAGCATATGAAGCGGCCGTCGAGTTCTGGGAGAGCAAGCTGAATACGATCATTGTCGATACTCCGGACGATTCTATGAACCTTTTGCTGAACAGGTGGCTGATTTACCAATCCTATGCATGCCGTATAATGGCTAGGACCGCCTTTTATCAAGCGGGAGGTGCTTTTGGGTTCAGGGATCAGCTTCAGGATGTCATGGCAGTGGTATATTGCGATCCGGCAGTCACTCGTAAGCAGATAATGCTTTCGGCTGAACACCAGTTTACTGAAGGAGATGTGCAGCATTGGTGGCATCCGGAACGCCATGGGGTCAGGACAAGGATAACAGATGACCTGCTGTTCCTGCCTTATGTCACTGCCGATTACATTGCTATAACCGGAGACTTAAGCATACTGGATGAACAGGTAAGCTTTCTGGAAGATGAGCCGCTAAAGCCTGATGAGCATGAACGATACAATATACCGAAAGTCAGCGTTGAAAAGGCTGACTTATATGACCATTGCATAAGGGCAATAGAAAAAGCACTGTGTTTTGGCAGCCATAACCTGCCTTTGATCGGAGGCGGGGACTGGAATGACGGCATGGACAAGGTGGGCATCGAGGGCAGGGGTGAAAGCGTCTGGCTGGCCTGGTTCCTGATAACCACACTTAAAAACTTTATACCTGTCTGCAGGATCCGAGGTGATAATGAACGCGCCGCAAAGTATGAATCGATCATCAAGACATTGACAGAGGCTATCGAAGCTAATGCATGGGACGGCGGCTGGTACAGGCGCGCCTATTTCGATGACGGTACCCCTCTTGGCTCAGAAAAAAACGAAGAATGCCAGATAGACTCCATATCACAATCATGGAGCATTATCTCCGGAGCAGCCAGAGAGCAGAGAGTCAAAAGTGCCATGGAGGCCCTCAAGCACCACCTGATAGATGAGGAAAACGGCCTCATCAAGCTGCTTTCCCCACCCTTTGAAAAATCAGCCGTTGAACCCGGATACATCAAAGGGTATGTACCCGGAGTACGGGAAAACGGTGGACAGTATACTCATGCCGCTGCATGGACCATACTGGCTTTTGCCCTGATGGGCGACGGCAACATGGCCTGGAAGCTATACAATATGATCAATCCAATAAACCATACCAAGACCCAGCTGGGTGTCTTCAAATATAAGGCCGAGCCATATGTGATAGCCGCTGATGTATACGCGGTCCATCCTCATAAAGGCAGAGGCGGGTGGACCTGGTATATAGGTTCGGCTTCATGGATGTACCGTGTAGGTATAGAAAGCATACTCGGCCTGAAAGCCAGGGGAAGCAGTTTTACTATGGACCCCTGTATCCCGGATGACTGGACTGAGTATAAACTGCGCTACAAGTATCATAGTACAACATATAATATTAAAGTGGACAACAGCAGTATGGTCTGCAGGGGAGTCAGTGCAATCTTGATGGATGGCAAAGAAGTCGAGGATAAGCAGATACCGCTGGTCGATGACGGGCTGGAACACAACATAACAGTAATCATGGGAACCGGGAGTTGAATTTCCGGTTCCTACACTTTGTAAACGTATAAAGGTATGAGTGTTGGAATACTTATAAAGTATTGATTTTACCAAAAGGTGAGTGAGCCCTGTATGAAACTTTTATATATTTCAAAAAAATGGACGATACTGCTTTGGATGCTGCTGGCACTTCTTGTGATCCTGATCATGGTCGATGATGGCAGGATGGCTGACTATGCAGCGGTAAATGCATCTCCACTGAAGAACAAAATCATTGTCATAGACGCCGGGCATGGCGGCTTTGACTCCGGTGCGGTGAGCCCTTCCGGTACCAGAGAGGATGTACTTAACCTCCAGGTTGCATTGAAGCTTCAAAAGCTACTGACTGATAACGGTGCCAAGGTCGTTATGACAAGAAGGAACAATGATGCAATTGCTGACAATAAATCATCCGATATGAAAAAACGGGTTGAGATAATTAAAAGCAGTGATCCCGACATAGTGATAAGCATCCATATGAATAAATTCGGGCAATCAAAGTATTACGGGGGGCAGACATTCTATCTGGAAGGCAGCACCGAAAGCAAGAAACTGGCAGAACTTATCCAAAGGAAGATCAGAGAGAATCTGATCGAGGGCAATACACGACAGATAAAAGCAGTGGATAATCTTCTGATACTAAAAGCCGTCAGCGCACCTTCGGTAGTCGTTGAGTGCGGATTTCTGTCGAACCCAAAGGAAGAAAGCCTGCTAAAGAGGAGTGATTATCAGGACATGATAGCATGGTGCATATACAATGGAATACTGGAATATCTGGTACTCGGGCATCCGGATCTGCTAGAGCCTGATGATTAGATATGGGAGTTATATGGTATAATTGTATATACAATTGGTATCAGTAATAAATGCATATTTCTTACTTTAAAGCAAGACCTGGGTTGATATATAATGTATGTGATTGTAATCTTAAGCCTTCTGGCAGTATTCAGTTTGTTATAAGGGGTGCACCCGTATGTGGGATTGGATCACAAGATTTTTCTCTTATATAGAACCATACATACAATTTCCGTGGGTCATCCGGCATATTATCGATATCGCTATCGTTGCATATGTACTGTACAGGCTGATGCTGCTCATCAGAGAGACCCGGGCAGAGCAGGTACTTAAAGGCCTGGCGATCTTGCTCCTGGCGACAAAGCTGAGCGAGATCCTGCAATTCTATACCATCTACTGGATCTTAAAGAATACAGTGACTGTAGGTGTCATAGCATTATTGATCGTTTTTCAGCCCGAGCTGCGCAGAGCGCTGGAGCAGATAGGCAGAGGCCAGCTGTTTGACAAATCATTGTTCATAAATGATGACAAGGATTCATCAGTCATAATAAATGAGATTTCTAAAGCCGTTTTGAATATGGCCAAAGCGAATATCGGCGCCCTGATCGTAATTGAAAGAAAAACAGGCCTGAATGATTATCTGGAAACAGGAGTCCGGCTGGATGCAGAGCTTTCAGGACCTTTGCTGGAGAATATATTCGTTCCCAACACCCCACTCCACGATGGTGCTGTCATTATACGCGGCAGCAGGATAGCAGCAGCAGGCTGCTTTCTACCGCTCACTGAAAACCCGAACCTTAGCAAGCAGCTGGGTACAAGGCACCGCGCCGCCTTGGGGATATCGGAAAACTCAGATGCCGTAGCGATCGTAGTATCAGAAGAGACGGGGATAATCTCAATGGCCAACAATGGCAAGCTGACCAGGTATCTGGACAGCAAGGGGCTTAAGGACATGCTGCAAAAGGTATATGTCAGAGAAAAGGAACCTCGCTCGATCATCCCCAAAAAATGGAGGATCAAAAATGAATAAACTAAAGCTGTTCGAACGCAACGGAGCAATAAAAGTGTTATCGGTAGTCATAGCATTTATCCTGTGGCTGTATGCAGTAAGTGAACTGAACCCTGAGGCTACCAAGAGTATAACCGATATACCTATAATTGTTCAAAATGCGGACGAATTATGGAATAAGGGTCTTACGCTGGCCAAGGATCCCCCTGCGAAGACCAGCATCAGGATAAGAGGATTGGGCAATGATATAAGCAAGGTCAACCTGAACAACATAAAGGCTATACTTGATCTTAGTGTTATAGAGAATGAGGGGATCCAGCAGATACCGCTTGATATCGAAGGGTTTACCCCCAGGGAAGTCAGGCTTGACAGCATACCTGAAGTATCGGTCGTTATCAACAGGATAGCCAACAAAATAATACCGGTCAACATAAGATACGTTGGTGCCCAGCCCAAGGACTACTATATCCACGAGGCAACAGCGGATCCTAGAAATATCACTATCGTTGGGGCAGAATCGATAGTCAACAGTGTCGTAAAGGCCGTAGTAGAGGTAAATCTGGAAAATGCCAAGGAAAAGCTGGAGCTCTCATTGCCTATATCGCTTTATGATGCCAGTGACAAGAAGGTAGAACCGAAGTATATCGAAATGCTGCAGAAGTTCGTTATGGTCACTGTTCCCATTTATCCACTGAAGACACTGCCTGTGAGTGCTACTATAACCGGAGAGCCTGCTGTCGGATTTGTAGTCAGATCTGTCAAGGTCGAGCCGGAGAAAATAGTTGTGAACGGGGATCCTTCTGTGATTTCCAAGCTGGAGAAGCTGACTACCGAAGTGATAGATATAACGGGGAAAAACGGGGATATCAACGTTAACATACCTATTGAAGCCATACCCGGTGTGTTTTTTGATACGGGAAAGGTAAGGAATGTCAATGTAAAGGTCGATATTGAAGAGCAAACTGTTGAAAGAAGCTTTGAGCTTAAGAATATAAGCCTGGTTAATTTACCTGAAGGCTATGATGCCGAGCTGGTCACTCATACAGTAACAGTTACATTGAGTGGAAGATATTCAGCAATCAACAAGCTGGAGGTTGATTCTCTCAAGCCAGTTGTTGACCTGAAGGGGTTGACAGAGGGAGAGCACCTGGTTGAAGTCCGGCTGGACCTGCCAGCCGGCCTGCAAAGGATTGAGTCATCACCGCCAAAGGTAATGGTCAGGCTTAAGGCGGCAACGACACCTTCGCCGGAGCCTACGGAAGCCCCGGTTACATCTCCTACGCCGTCTATACCTTCTGCAGGATGATCGTAGCAAGGTCAGGTATCAACGCATCAGTTTGCACTGCTGTATACTTTGAAAAAACACTAGTCAATATTGAAATACATTCAGGTTCTGTGCTATAATTAATATGTTGTGCGCCTGTAGCTCAGTGGATAGAGCGTTCGACTCCGACTCGAAAGGTCGCAGGTTCAACTCCTGTCAGGCGCACCAAACCCGCAGCGATTTTGGCTTGCGGGTTTTCTTAATTTAAAGCCTCAGGCAGGCATTTATCATCTGCAGCTTGTCAATGCCCTTTGGAGTTATGAAAAACAATGTATCTGCCTTATTTTCAGGCGTTTTTGCGATCAAACCGAATTCACAAAGTGACATCAAGGTTTCCCAAACGTCTAGTCTGCTTCTGCCCTTGAAAAAGTCAAAGAATTCGCTTATAGGCATGCCATCATGACGCTTTGACAACTGACGTAGTATATCGACCGCATATAGATAGTTTATCTGCTTTATCTCCCTAAGTATGATCTGAGTAAATTTCAACCGATCTACCATATGCTCCTCCCGGTTATACTCTCTCGTATATTATGCACGCTGGCAGGAATTAATTACGTCAGTTTACGACAAAGCAAAAAAACATATAATAATAAAAGTATGCATGAAGATATCCTTTGATATGGTATATAATAATCCTGAAGATTAAAGCCAGGAGAGATTAAGGTGGATAAGAAGCAATATGAGATTCTGGCCTTGATGCTGCGCTATTGGTTTGTGCTTTTGCTTATCTGTATATTATATATCCTGTTGAAAAAAGTGATTATTTACAAACAAGGTGGCACGGTAAAAAGAACAACAGGCAATATTCCTTTCATTTTGGTTTTATATACTTTGTCTGCATTCGGGCTTTTGGCTGGAAGGGAGCCGGGAGGCTATGACCTGGATGTACTGCTGCTGGGCGCAATAATATCCGTAGTTGTCCTGTTCCAGTTTTATTTTTTGTTTTACTTTTTCAAAGGCATAGATGAAGTGCTTCTATCCATAGTAGACACCCTTGCAGTACTGGGGCTTGTTATGCTGCAAAGGCTCAGCCCGGAGCTGGCGATGAACCAGGTAGAATGGTTCATATACGGCAATGTGGGCATGTTTATATTCATTATGATATTTTCAAGGAACATTGACCTGGGCAGGCTTACATATCCGCTTATGATATCCGGCATAGCTGTGCTGGTCGTAGTTCTGCTGTTTGGCAAGGAGTCAGGAGGAGCCAAGCGCTATGTTGTCCTTGGCCCTTTTTCTGTACAACCCTCAGAATTTGTAAAGCTGATTTTTATATTCGTCCTGGCATATTATCTTAAGATAAAAAGGACCTTTTTCCAAAACCTGCCTTTGTACATATTTGCCGCTTTGTCCGTTATCCTGGTTGTATTGCATAAGGATCTGGGAAGTGCCCTACAGTATTTTCTGCTCTTTATATCCATATACTACATAGCCACGAGTGACTGGCTGCTCACAGGAGCTGCTGTTGCAACCGGTATCGTCGGAGCAGCCATTAGCTACAAGCTCTTTTCCCATGTGAGGGTGAGAGTACAGGCCTGGAAGAACCCATGGGCAGATATTGGGGGTGGAGGATACCAGGTAGCACAGTCACTGATTGCCATTGGGAGCGGTGGGCTGATTGGTTTTGGCCTGGGGCTGGGTGAGCCGAACGTTATCCCTGCTTCGCGCACCGACTTCATATTTGCTGCCATTTGTGAAGAATTCGGCATCCTCACCGGAGCAGCAGTCATCATTCTGTTCGGATTGCTGCTGGTAAGAGGCATGCAGAAGGGACTTGAATCTGACAAGGAAACGGATACGCTCCTTGTCTGCGGTTGTGTCATATCATTGACGATACAGGCCTTTATAATAATAGGCGGAGTCATCAAGCTCATACCCCTGACTGGGATAACGCTGCCCTTCGTTAGCTATGGAGGCAGCTCGATGTTTGTCAGCATGTGCATAGCAGGGATGATGCAGGGAATATCGATCAAAAATTACAGGCTTGCAAAGGCCTTTGAGGCATTGGATGAGCCGGATGAACTCGAATACGAAGGTGAAGGTTTCAATGAACAGGATTAAAAGAAACATGCGCAGCTGTATTTTCGTGTTGCTGTCCCTTTATCTGGTGCTGCTTGTTTATTTCGCATATACCTTGTTTATGTATAGTGACAGGTGGTTCGCAGATCCAGGAAATACAAGGGTAAAGGTCGATATGTCCAACCCGAGGATCATACCTGGCAGGATATATGACAGAAATATGCTGACACTGGTTGAGACCGGTACTAAAACCGAAGACAACGGCCAAGTGGTTTTTTACAGAAAATATCATGAGCTGAGCAGATGTGCAGCCCATGTCATTGGCAACAGGCAATTGGGCATAGGTGCTGAGACCCGGTTCATCAAATATTTGCTGGGCTATGACAACAATCTTATAGAGCGGGTCTATCAGAAAGCCTTCCTGAACCGTGAGCAGGGCAACAATATTATTCTGACCATCGACATAGAGCTTCAAAGGTATGCTGACGAAGCTCTGGGCGATAGATCAGGCAGCATCGTGCTTATAAACCCAAAGAACGGCGAGATCCTTGCAATGGTGAGTCATCCTGACTTTGACCCTTCCGATCCGGGCAAGGACATGAAAAATGAGAGTCTGGTCAACAAGGCAATATACGGCAAATATCCCCCGGGGTCGATCATGAAGCTTATTACAGCAGCTGCTGCTATCAGTCACCTGGAAGGAGCAGAAGAGTTTACGCTTGAATGCAAAGGCCGGACAGACATAGACGGCATATCGGTAAGCTGCTACAGTGAACGGGCCCATGGCCTTGTAGACATGAATAGGGCGCTGGAGGTATCATGCAACGCATATTTTGCGAAGCTGGCTGTTGATCTGGGATGGAAAAATCTGAGAAGTATAGCCGAGCGGTTTGGTTTTAACCGTGATTTCATATTTGAAGAGGTCATAACAACTAAAAGCGTGTTCCCGACAAGCGGGACCAAATCCACCGAAGAGCTGGCTTGGGCAGGTGTGGGTCAGGATGAGGTCCTGGTTTCACCGCTTCATATGGCCCTGATAGCTTCATCTATCGCCAATGACGGAAAAATGCCCGAGCCAAAGCTTATCCACGGCATACAGAGGCGCAATGGCAGCATTGTATACAAGTCTGGCACAAAGACAGCCCTGAATACAGTCCCGACTGAGATCGCCCAGGCTCTTAAAGGCATGATGATAAATGCAGTTGAAGAAGGGACGGGGAAAAAGGCATACAAGCAAGGGATCGAAATCGCAGGCAAAACCGGCACAGCAGAGGTGGGCAACGGTTCACTGCCTCATGCCTGGTTTATAGGCTTTGCGCCTGCAGAAGATCCATCGATCGCAATAGCAGTCATAATTGAGAGGGCAGGCAGCGGTGGAAGTGAAGCAGCTCCCGTTGCAGGAGACCTGATATCCCGGGCAATACGACTTGGCTACTAGATATATGGCCTTGATGATGCCCTATTTATTCCATACAATAATAATAACGGCCCGAAGCCTTACGATAAGGAAGTGATATATTGAACAGGGTCATCGAAGCAAAGCTTGGCAATTTACCGGACAGTCCGGGCGTTTATATAATGAAGGATAAAAACGATCAGATCATTTATATAGGCAAGGCTGTCTCATTGAAAAACAGAGTACGTCAATATTTCAAAGCTTCCGGACATACAGGCAAGGTCGGCGCCATGGTCGCCAATATCGAGGATTTTGAGTATATCCTGACTGACAATGAAGTAGAAGCTTTGATCCTGGAATGCAACCTGATAAAAAAGCATAGACCTAAATACAATATATTGCTCAAGGATGACAAGCACTATCCGTATATAATGCTTACCACGGAGGAGGATTTTCCAAGGATAGTGATGACCAGAAAAATAAGCAAGGACAACAACAAGTATTTTGGGCCCTATACCAGTGCCAGGGCTGTGAGGGAAACCATTGAGGTCATAACAAGGATATTCCCTATAAGGACCTGCAGTAGAGATGTACGGGAAGGCAAAAAGGACAGGCCGTGCCTCTATTATCATATCGGTCAGTGCCCTGGCCCTTGTCTTGGAAATGTAAAAAAAGAGGATTACAGGTCAACCATCAGAGATGTGTGCAGATTCCTGGAAGGCAGGCATGATGAGATCATCAGGGATTTACGGTTCCGGATGGAGCAAGCGGCTGAAAACCTCCAGTTTGAGCTGGCCGCAGTCCTGCGTGACAAGCTCAATGCGGTAGAGAGGATTATGGAGAACCAAAAGGTGATATCAACTGCTATGGAGGATCAGGATGTCATAGCCTTTGCCCAGGCAGACATCGATAGTATAACGGCAGCCCAGATATTTTTCATAAGAGGCGGAAAGCTTATATCTGCCAAGCATTTCATCCTGGAAGGAGCATCTGAAAGCACACTGGAAGACATGGCTTCATCGTTTATAAAGCAGTTTTACAGCCTTTCCGCTTATATACCCAAGGAAATCCTGTTGCAAACCGATATCGAAGACAGGCCGGCGATCGAACAATGGCTCATGCAGCTCAAAGGAAGCAGGGTCTATATCAAATGCCCTAAGAAAGGAGAAAAGCGCAAGCTTGTGGAGCTGGCACGGCGGAACGCAGCAGAGGCACTGCAGGCTTATACGCAGAAGGCTGAAAGAGAGAAGGCAAGGACCGAAGGAGCAGTTATAGAGCTGGCGAGTCGCCTTGGACTGCCAAATCCTCCATACCGTATGGAATGCTACGATATATCCAACATACAGGGCGTTGAAAAAGTAGCCTCCATGGTTGTGTTTGAAAACGGTGTGCCGGTAAAAAAGGAGTATCGCAGGTTCAAGATAAAAACAGTCGAAAGCGCCAATGATTTTGCAAGCATGGCTGAAGTGATATCAAGAAGATTCAAGCGTGGGCTGGAAGAACGCAAAGGGTTGGTATCTCAGGGTCAGGATTTTTCTAAAGGGAAGTTCTCAAAATTCCCTGACCTCGTCATAGTAGACGGGGGCAAGGGACAGCTGAATGCAGCCCTGGAGGTCATGAGCCGACTGGGGCTCGATCATATCCCCGTTGTCGGGTTAGCCAAGGAGTTCGAGGAAATATACACAAAAGACGGCGGTGACCCCATAGTGCTTCCAAGGAGTTCCAACGCTCTCCATTTGATGCAGAGGATACGTGACGAAGCGCACAGGTTTGCAATTACATACCATAGAAGCCTAAGAGACAAGGGCAGCCTACATTCTGCTTTAATGGACATACCGGGCATAGGCCCTAAAAGGATGAAAGAGCTGATAAAAGCATTTGGATCGATCGATGCAATCAAGCGTGCTGATTTTGATGCACTGGTCAAAGTAAAGGGAATGAACAAAAGAATCGCTGCAGCTATTGCCACTTACCTGAAGGACTAGCTGCCTTACCGTACTGGACATTATATGATGTACGGTATATACTTGGAAAGAGAAATGTGTTTTTATATGATGGCATATCATAACATAGATGCAGGGGTGAGTAAATGCAAAAAAGGCTATATCTGTCAAGTACAGATGTGAAGATCTGCGGCGTTTGCGGGGGTCTAGGCGAGTACTTTGACATAGATCCTACTATCGTTAGATTGATATGGGTAGTCGTGACTCTTAGCTCATGCGGGGCTGGGCTGCTGGCATATTTGATCGCAAGCCTGATAATTCCCAAAAGGTGACTTAAGGACTAAAGGGTGAAGACTTTGGCATACAAGCTCATTGCGATAGATCTTGATGATTCACTCCTGAACACTGATCTTAAAATAAGCGACAGGAACAAGAAAGCGTTGCTTAAAGCAGCTGAAAAAGGCATCAAGGTCACTATAGCGACAGGAAGGATGTACAAATCCGCGCTTCCCTATATAAGAGAGCTTAATATAAGTGTACCGGTGCTGGCGTATCAAGGTGCATATATAAAGGAACCAGACACGGGCAGGACCATAGTTAGGAAGGCAGTACCCCGGGAGTATGTGCTGCATCTGATCGAAGACTGCCGGAAGGATAATCTGCATCTTCAGATATACACTGAGGATACTTATTATTTTGCTCAGGACAATGAATACAGCAGGTTTTATGAGAACCAATCCGGCGTCAAAGGGGTGGAGGTCGGCGATTTGATTCCGGTGGCGGATTGTGAACCAATCAAGCTGCTGATCATTGACAAGCCAGAGAAGATATCAGCTCTATACAGTAGATACAGTGAAGCTTTTTCAGGCAAGCTGCAAACGGTGGTGTCCAGGCCGATCTACCTTGAGTTTACTCACATAGATGCTACAAAGGGGAAAGCTCTTGAACAGCTTTCTATGATGCTGGGTGTTGACAGGGATGCTGTCATAGCGATAGGTGACAGCTACAATGATATATCCATGATCGAATATGCCGGCCTGGGTGTGGCTATGGGCAATTCTCCGGAGGATGTCAAGATGAGGGCTGATTATGTGACTGCCACCAATATCGAAGACGGTGTGGCTGATGTAATTGAGAAATTTGTGTTGGGAGATGTGATAGAAAAATGAGCCTTATACCTATAAAAGACATAGCAAGGGAGCTGGAGCTTGAAATTATATATGACGGGGACAGAAAAGCAATAGATTTGCAAACCAGCGATGTGAACAGGCCCGGGCTACATTTCGCAGGGTTCTTTGATTACTTTGCCAAAGAGCGCGTACAGGTCCTGGGAAAGGGTGAGATGACCTATCTATACCAGTTGGATCCAGCTGTCAGAGAGGAGCGACTCGACAAGTTTTTCGGATCCGGACTGCCTTGCGTACTGGTGGCTAGGAACCTTGAAACACCACAGTATCTGATCGACAGCGCCAGAAAACATAAATGCCCTTTGCTGTTGTCTAAAAAGGCGACTTCGATCATTATACACGACCTTATAAACTATCTGGATTCTGAATTGGCTCCTCGTATCACACGCCACGGCGTTCTGGTAGATGTATACGGAGTCGGTATTTTGCTTACAGGCGAAAGCGGGATAGGCAAAAGCGAGACGGCACTTGAACTGGTGAAACGCGGACACAGGCTGGTTGCAGATGATGCCGTTGAGATAAAAAAGGTCGCAGAAAACAGACTGATCGGGGACTCACCTGAGCTCATACGGCACTTCATGGAGGTCAGAGGAATAGGGATAATCGATATTAAAGCGATGTATGGCGTAGGAGCGGTAATTAACACCAAGGCCATCGACATGGTCATGCATATGGAATTCTGGGACAGCAACAAGGATTATGACAGGTTGGGGCTGGTTGATGAATACACAGAAATACTTGGAGTAAAGCTTCCGAAGGTCGATCTTCCCGTAAGGCCGGGGCGAAACCTGGCAATCATTGTGGAAGTCGCAGCCATGAACTGGAGACTGAAGCATATGGGATATCATGCAGCAAAGGAGCTTGATCGCAGATTGAATACTCTGATCCAGAAAAGCTGCGAAGACTGATTCGTTTTGGTCAAGATGGACTTAAGGTAAACCAGGATAGCATACTCTCCCTAGCTTATCAATATAATTGGATTAAGCAGTGTTTTAGGGGGATATGCATGAAAAGCTCAAAGTTCAATCCCGCCTTCTTCATAGCCCTTTGCTTATCTATCGTTTTTCTGGTCTCCGCTCCGCTGTTTTTGCCTGGAAAGCTGGCTGACAGAAACTTACCTGTCCCTGGCAGCATGGAAAATAAAGGCTGGACGGGAATAATCTCGTTTTGGTATGTACCGTCCGTGGAGACAGGCAGGGGAAGTCAGGTCCAGTGGCTGAACAGGTATATAAGGTCCTTTGAAAAGCAGCATCCTGGAGTCTTCATCGACATGAGGATTATGACTGTCGAGAGGATGGCCATGTATTTCAGTGGAGCTCCGGACCCGGTTCTGCTTCCTGAACTTATCACATTGGGATTCTATGAGCAGTACGTGCCATACGATATGCTGCTTGATCTCAAGCCGTATTTCAAGGATGACGAGCTGTCTGCTGTGCGCAAACCTGCATTGGACAGTGTCATGCTGGAAGAAAGATTGATAGGAGTTCCCTGGATGATGGGAGCATACGGCCTGTATGTAAGCAACTCACTCAAGGCTGAGCAGGACCTTACATCATGGGAGGACCTGGAGCATCTTGACGCTTTGAATAAGATGGCAAATGCCATGTCATATGAAAAGAAAGCAGGCCGCAAGACCATAAAATATTATGGATTTTGTACCTATACAACGCCTTCAAGCCGGCCACTGCTTAGTATTATTTACAATAATGAAGGCAAAATAATTAACAATAAGGGATATGGCCTGATTGCGGAATGGTATAAAATTGGCAATATATGTCCGCCGAACATGACAAGTTTTTCATACCAGCAGGCATTCGGGCTTTTCGCCATCGAGAAGCGAGCCGGCATCATGCTTGGCTCCACCAGGGTGCTTTATGATCTAAGAAAGTTGACCGAATCAGGAAAAGGGATCGATTATTCCGTGTACCCTGTGCCGACAGAAGGTCACGACGGTGTATATCACGACCAGATCGCTGCCATAGGCATACTAAAAAAGACGCCTGATGAGATAAGGGCATTATGCATAGAGTTTCTAAAGGGTCTCTTGGATGTTGAACACCAGCAGACCCTGGACGAGCTTGGAATGTATTCTGTGCTTCAGTCGCTAAGGCTTTACAGCGATGATGACGATATGAAAGCACTGGAAAGTTCGCTCGACAGGATAACTGTTATGCCTGCGGGAAGCAGCAGGGATGATGTCAATAAATTCTGGGCTGATTTCCAAAGCATGTTGAAGGTCATGCAATGAGCCCTATTAACATTATGACAGGAGCCTTATATGAATATCGATAAAGCGTTAGAGGAATTCAGACAGGTGATACCGCCTGAGCTTATCAAAATCAATGAAAGCATGAAAAACCATACTTCCTTTAAGATAGGTGGGCCTGCAGATATACTGTTAGTGCCCTCCGAAACAAGCCAAATAATAAGCGCCGTCGAAATATCCAAACGCCACTCGGTGCCTTACATGGTCATGGGCAATGGTTCCAACCTTCTGGTAAGGGACGGAGGCATACGGGGCGTTGTCATTAAATTGGCAGATAAGTTCAGCAGAGTGGAGATGGTGGACAATACTGTCAAAGCACAAGCAGGCATACTCCTGGCGGTCTTGACCAACAGAGCTGTGAGAGCCGGTCTGGCCGGTCTGGAGTTTGCAAGCGGTATACCGGGTACTGTTGGCGGGGCTGTAGTTATGAACGCAGGAGCTTATGGGGGCGAGATGAAGGATGTGGTGCAGAAAGTGACAGTGCTAGATGAGAGCGGTACTGTTATTTCACTGGACAAGGAAGAGATGGCATTCGGTTATAGGACAAGTATTATACAGAACAGCCCTAAAATCGTGCTAGAGGTCGATCTCCTGCTTGAGTATGGTGACTATGAGGAATCCAGGGCTACAATCGCAGAGCTTGCAAGAAGGCGAAGAGAAAAGCAGCCTTTGGAGTATCCTAGCGCTGGGAGCGCGTTCAAACGTCCTGTGGGATATTATGCCGGCAAACTTATTGAAGATTCTGGTTTAAAGGGCATGCGTGTAGGCGATGCCCAGATTTCAGAAAAACATTCGGGTTTCATTATAAATCTGGGCCATGCTTCAGCCGGGGATGTCATCGAGCTTATAGAAAGAGTAAAACAGCGGGTAAAGGAACGGTTTGGGGTAGATCTGCAGCCTGAGCTCAAAATAGTCGGCGAGGATTAAAAATACTTCGTTTTACCAGGAGGCATTTTGTACAATATAATAGCTGATTATCACACTCATACAATATACAGTCACGGTAAAGGTACGATCCTGGACAACGTGAATGCAGCCAGAGAAAAGGGACTAAGAAGAATAGCCATCACTGATCACGGATTCAGCCACATAGGCTTCGGCCTGGATAAAAGCAGCCTGAAAAAAATGAAAGATGAGATCAAGCAGCTAAACGAGATGTTTGAAGACATTGAGGTACTGCTTGGTATAGAATCCAATCTGATCGGCATGGACGGTGAGATCGACATACCAGAAGGCCTGCTGGACTCCTTTGATATCATATTGATGGGCTTTCACAAGGCCGTATGGCCTCACTCCCTGAAAGATGGCTGGGATCTCTTTGCAAGAAATGCCCTGGCTGCAATGAGGACAGGAGCAAATGAACGTTTGAGGCATGCGAACACCATGGCTATGATAAGGGCGATAGAGCGTTATCCTATTGACATCATCACACATCCCGGCGCCAAGATCGACATAGATACAAAGGAGCTGGCCAGGGCAGCAGTCAAGAGAAATGTTGCATTGGAGATCAATGCAAGCCATGGGTTCATGACTGCAGATTATGCCAGGGTTGCTAAGGAAGAAGGTGCACTTATCGTTATAAGCAGTGATGCCCACACGCCTGACAGAGTGGGGGTAATGGATAGAGGTCTGGAGATCGCAAAAGCTGCAGGTCTACCTCCTGAGAAAATAATAAATACCAAGGAATACGATGAGCTTAAGAGGAATTGGAAGTGATCATTTGCGGTTCGTTATAGTAACTGGTTTGTCTGGCGCCGGTAAGACGCTGGCTATAAGATATCTGGAGGATATGGGCTTTTTTTGTATTGATAACCTGCCGCCGATGCTGATGCCCAAGTTTGCAGAGCTTTGCTATCAGTCACAGGGAAAGATCGAAAAGATAGCTATTGTGATAGACGTCCGTGGAAGAGGCTTTTTTGACGAGCTTTTTGAGAGCCTCGACAGAATGAGCGAGGCCGGATTTACATATGAAATAATATTCCTTGATGCTGACGATAAGGTCCTGATCAGCAGGTATAAGGAGAGCAGAAGAATACACCCCCTGGTGAAGG
>Ga0116169_1000417_pt1 | contig 45291 bp, 42 predicted proteins | sample AD_UKC130_MetaG_FD_89796 | JGI IMG/M metagenome (GOLD analysis project Ga0116169, IMG submission 89796) | Active sludge microbial communities of municipal wastewater-treating anaerobic digesters from Canada - AD_UKC130_MetaG | ecosystem: Engineered > Bioreactor > Anaerobic > Digestate | place...
AATCATATAAATATCCGGCTCCGTTCATAAATGTAGATACAAAGGTTCGTCTCACAATTTCTGCTTTTTCTCGAAACAATGTTGTCAACTCTGTTTCTCCTGTAATTTCGGCTATTTCTTCGGCAAAACACAAGGCATTATACCAAAGAGCGTTAAATTCGACCAAATAACCCGACCGTGGGACTACCGGTTTTTCGTGCAGCATGGCATTCATCCAGCTGACAGCAACGTCATGTCCATTAGTAAAAATCAATCCGGTTTCTTTATTAACCTTTAAGTTGGGATGTTTGTTCGCTAAAATGTAGTTCATAACGAAGAAAAGAAAAGGTGGGTACTTTGTTTTAAATGCCTCTTTATTTTCTTTCCAATATTGTTGTAATGCCCATATTGCCCAGAGAAGAACATCAGGATCATCAATTTGTTTGATAATATTTTTTAAAGTTTTCTCCTCCATAAAATCCATTAAATGGGGAATTGCCGAATCCATTATTTTTTCAAAATCATCCATTCTATCCACTGCAAGTGTAGAACCCGGCAAGGAAATAAATAGATCTCGAGCACGTACTTTAAACCAGGGATAACCTGCTAATAAATATGTTTCATGGTTTTTAGGGATGTAATAGAATTGATGACTTGAATTTCTAAGACAATTATAAAAATTGGAACGTGGTGTACGTTTTTTTAGTTCATAATCAAATTCATCAAATAAGATAGAAGTATCTACAAGTATATCGCTCACTGATAAAATAATCTCTTCATCTTTTTCGATAGACATCTCAAAATAACCTGGAACATAAAGATCTTCTTGATATGAATCTCCGTTTTGTTGGTCTTGAATATATTCGATTCCGCGATACCAATCGGGATGATATATAAATTCGGGTTTTTTATTGAATTGTATGAAAAGTTCAGGGTAGCCAAAGTACATACATGTGCTTATGCCGTTTTCAACTTGTCGATAGGAACGGTCAACTTGATCGTTTTCTTTGGTTAATTGTGAAGATTTACGAAAGGCCAAAAACGGTTTGAATCGGATAATTGTGGGAGAATGGGCATCCATTAGTTTATAACGGATCATCAATCGGTTTTCTCGTGATGAAAACATGTTTTCTTTGGAAAGAAGAACGCCGCCCACTCTATAAATGGTTTTAGGAACACCATCACAATTGAATTCGCGAATGTATTGGTGTCCTTTTGGATAAAAAATATCTCCACTATATTTATGAATTCCGAGGTTGAATTCGGCTCCATGTTGAATAATGGTTTCATCGACAGAAGATAAGATGACATGGTTTTCATCGTCGAGATAAGGAATGGGCATTACCAGCAATCCTTGGTATTTACTGGTATTACACCCCGAAATAGATGTGTTTTGATAAGCTCCTTTTCTGTTTGTTCTTAGAACGCTTCTATATAACGAATATTCCAGATTTATCATTAAACTTCTATCGAATTTAAGATAACTCATTGCAATTAAATTTAAAAAATAAATGTGTGTTTAATTCTTTTCGAAAGATAGATAATTTAATATTATTTACAAAAAAATTCAATTGTTTTTTATTTCAAAAATTTGTAGATATCTTTGGTTCGACAGATTTATATCATCTTTTGACAAGGGAGTGTTTTATATCATAGGTGATTTTTTATTTGATAAAATGAGTGAAAATAGTGAAATAGCTCGTGAAAAAAAGCGGATGTGGTTGGCGCTGATTCCGCCAATTGTTTTCAATGTTATTTTGTGGTTAATTTTTGCTTTGTATATTTCGGGTGTTTCTGAATTTGATGTTTTCAGGTTGGGGATTCTTCCCCGTCATACCGAAGGTTTGCCGGGAATTGCTTTTGCTCCCTTAATTCATCAATCGGTTTCTCATTTATTTTCCAATACGATTCCGATTTTGATTTTAATGTGGTGTTTGTTTTATTTTTATAGTCAAATTGCTTTCGAGTCGTTTTTTTATTTGTGGCTCCTTAGCGGGTTATTTACGTGGATGATTGGACGCGAATCGTATCATATTGGAGCTAGCGGTTTGGTTTTTGCCATGATTTTCTTTTTGTTTTTTAGCGGGATCTTAAGAAAACATGTTCCGCTGATTGCCTTATCATTGGTCGTTATATTTATATACGGAAGCATGATATGGAGTATTTTTCCTTTTTCGGAATGGATCGATACAAAAATTTCGTGGGAAGCGCATCTTTCAGGGGCTATTAGTGGTTTAATTATGGCTGTTATTCTAAGAAAACAGGGCCCGCAAAAACCCTTGCTGATTCAGGAAGAAGGAGATGATGATGATGATGATGATGAGGAGGAGGAGGAGGAGGAGATGGTAAGTGGTAGTAATTATGATAATATGCCATATTGTCACTTACCCAATGGTAATTTTCGAAATATAAAAACGTTGTTCCGGACATTTTTTGTATAAATATTATTATAAAAGTCTAAAACAAAAAAGATTAACATTCAGATAGTCAACGCGGGATTTTTTCATTCAATCGCAATTGCATAGTTTTTGTACAAAATCAAAAGAGAAAAGTATAATTATAAAAACATTTAAAATTATGATAAGCAAAAAAAGATATCCAACAATTTAAAAAAATCATTAGCGATGTAGAAAAGCCGGTATTATCAGTATATTGTAATGTTAATCCTGCTGATCCCGAAAATTTCGGAGGAGCATGGTATGTCCGGCTCAAAAATACATTAAAGTCGATGGACGAGCTCAAGATAAAATTGAAAAAGGGGAAAACATTTTATGATGAATTAATCCTTTTTATCGATCAAATTAGGGTGGAAGCTCGTACGCTGGCACTTTTTGCATGGGCTAACGAAAAGAATGAATTGGAGGTAGAACATTTTGAATTACAGGTAGAATTGCCTGTTGTAGATGTTGTAAAAGGGAGGGTAGAAGCTCATTATGGGAAGCCTTATGTACTGCCTATTCTTTATGCTTTTGATGAATTTGGCAGGGTAGGAGTGGTGCATGTTTCTAGCAGAAAATGGAGATTTTATGAAGTGTTTTTGAATGAGATAAAAGAGGCTACTGAAACTTTTGCAGAAATAACACCGGATGAATGGAACGAATTCAATGAGTATGTAGAAATTATTGATTCGGGTGTATTAGGTGAAAGAACTTTCAGGGACAGATTAAAATTTAAGGATAAACAAAAAGCCAAACTTCAAACGTTGTCTCATAAATTGTATATCAGATTGGCTCAGATGTTAGAAAAATCTGTACATGACTTAGAAATTGATCGGCTCATATTAATGGGAAATGATTGGCAAGTAAAATTATTTGAGAACTATTTGAATAAACATATTCGTGAGTTAATTGTTGGGTATGCGCCTCGTCCTTCGGATGCTGAAAACCCTTCAACGAAAGAAATTTTAGAACGAGTAACTCCTATTATAAGAGAGGCAGAAGAACGAGAAGAAAAGCAATTAATCGAAGAGGCAAAAAGTCCAATAGGTGTATATGGCTTACAAAATGTTCTGGATGCACTTCAGATGGGGCGTCTTCAGGTTTTAATTTTACCGTGGGATTTGCATGCCAGGGTATATAAATGTAAAGACGGAATGATCTTTGCGACTCGTGAGGAAGCGCTAGAGTATGACTCTTCGTATGAAGAAGTAGAGTTAAAAAAAGAAGTGTTTTATATAGCCGCTGACTATGCTACTCGAATAGAATTTGTCGATGGATCTGCTGAAGAGATACTCTATAAAGAATTAGAGGGGATTGCGGGGATAATGCGGTGGTAATTTAAGAAACGTTTAAAATTGTAGAAGCGATTTTCATACAATGTAAATATCTAATAAATTTGACTATCTTTGCCACAAATTAAACCTCAATGAACACAGTGTTATACGTAACATGGAATGTGGATCCCACTCTTTTTACTGTTTTTGGTCGTGAGATTCGTTGGTATGGCTTGTTATGGGTCATCGGACTGATTGTTGCGGTGTATATCGTACAGAAAATTTTCAAGCATGAAGATCTTTCCGAGCAATGGTTCGATTCATTGTTCATTTACACAATTATAGGCATAATTGTGGGTGCAAGATTAGGGCATTGTTTATTTTATGAACCTAAGTATTATTTGTCGCATCCCGTTGAAATTCTAAAAATCTGGAAGGGCGGATTAGCCAGTCACGGAGGAGTTCTTGGAATTATCATTGCCGTGTGGTTGTACTCAAAAAAAGTAACCAAAACGAGCATGTTGTGGACGTTTGATCGATTAATGGTCCCGACAGGTTTTACGGCAGCCATGATTCGGTTGGGCAATCTCATGAATCACGAAATTTATGGGGGTCCTACCGATCTTCCGTGGGGTTTTCGTTTCATTACTAATATTTACGAATGGATGCAAGGTGCCGAACCTGTTTACTCCGAACCTTCGCATCCAACCCAAATTTATGAAGCATTGATTTATCTTATTGTATTTGGTGTATGCATGTATATGTATTGGAAAACCAATGCTAAAAAAAGAAAGGGATTAATTACCGGTGTCGGGCTTACGATAATTTTTGTAGCCAGGTTTTTTATTGAATACATTAAAAATGTTCAGGTTGATTTTGAAATTAGGTTACGTGATCATACCGGTTTAAATCTTGGTCAATGGCTTAGTATTCCTTTTATTATCTGGGGAATAGGGCTGATTGTGTCTGCTCTCAAGAATAAGCCTGAACCGGCAAATATACCCAAAGCATCGGTAATAAATCAAGGGAAAGACAAAAGTAAAACGAAATACTCTAAAAAGAAAAAATAGTATTTAGCTCTATCACTCTCTCGTCTTTTCTGAAGATTTTTTAAATAAAAAAGTGAGAAACATTATGTTGTATAAAATCGTTGAAATCAGGGATCACATATATTATGTGGGTGTGAATGATCGCACCAAACATCTTTTCGAAAATTTATGGCCTCTCCCTAAGGGCATTTCCTATAATTCTTATCTTATTGATGACGATAAAGTCGCTCTCATTGATACAGTAGATATTTGTTATTCAGAAGTATTTTTTCGTAAGATCAGATCGGTGTTGGGAGATAAACCCATCGATTATCTGGTGGTAAATCATATGGAACCCGATCACTCCGGATCCATCGAATGGTTGGTCAATCGGTATCCCAATATCACCATTATTGGCAACAATCGCACAATGGATATGGTAAAGGGATATTACGGAATTACAGATAACGTTCTTACGATAAAAGATAAAGATGAGGTTAAGCTGGGAAAAAATACCCTGAGGTTTTATCTTACGCCTATGATCCATTGGCCTGAAACGATGATGACCTATGTGCCGGAGTTAAAAACGCTTTTTTCGGGTGATGCTTTTGGAACATTTGGTTCGCTAGATGGCGGTGTTATTGATTCACAACTCAATGCAGATTGGTATTTCGATGAAATGATTCGGTATTATTCCAATATTGTGGGTAAATACGGTTCGCCGGTGCAGGCAGCCTTGGCTAAACTGGCGGGAATCGATATCGAAGTTTTTTGTTCTACACACGGTCCTGTGTGGACAGAAAAAGAAAACATCGATAAAGTAATTTCATTGTATGATAAACTGAGCAAATATGAAGCCGACAGAGGACTTGTAATTGCTTACGGAAGCATGTATGGCAATACGGAACAACTTGCCGAAATTATTGCAGCTTCAGCAGCCGAAAACGGTATAAAAAACATTGTCATGCACAATGTTGCTAAAAGCCACCAATCGGATATTCTTCGTGATGTGTTTAAGTATAGGGGGTTGATTGTTGGATCACCAACATACAATAATCAGCTTTATCCCGGAGTAGAAAGTTTAATTTCTTCGTTGCGAAATCGAAACATTAAAAACAGGCTCTTTGCTTATTTTGGTGGATTTAGTTGGGCGGATGCTTCTTTGAGGTATCTGAATGCATTTGCTGAGGAGATGGGGTTCGAGGTGGTTTGTGATCCTGTTTCTATGAAACATTCTTTAAACGCAGATGTGGCAGCAAGTGCGAGGAAGTTAGGCCAAATTATGGCCGAAAAATTAAATCAGTATATATAGATTATTATTCAATATAAAAGCAATTATTTTTTTAATTTACCTAAAAGAGTAAAATCATGAGACTAATTATTCAACCCGATTCCGAGCGATTAGCTCAATGGGCGGCTAATTACATTGCATCTAAAATCATCAAAGCAAATCCAACTCCCGAAAAACCGTTTAAATTGGGTTTGCCTACCGGATCATCACCCTTGGGAACGTATAACGCGTTGATCAAATTGTACCAAAGAGGTGTAATTTCATTTGAAAACGTTATTACCTTCAATATGGATGAATATGTGGGTTTGCCGAAAGATCATCCGGAAAGTTATCATTCTTTTATGTGGAATAACTTTTTTAATCATATTAATATAAAACCGGAAAACGTTCATATTCTAAACGGCAATGCTGACGATTTGGAAGCAGAGTGTCAAGCATATGAGGAGGCGATTAAAAGTGTCGGAGGTATCGACTTATTTTTGGGAGGGATAGGTACTGACGGTCATATTGCTTTTAATGAACCGGGATCTTCACTCAGTTCGCGTACCCGCACTATAAAGCTGACAACTGAAACTATTATTGCCAATTCGCGTTTTTTTGATAACGATGTGAATAAAGTTCCTAAACTTGCATTGACCGTAGGAGTGGGAACCATAATGGATGCGAAAGAAGTATTGATTCTTGTTAATGGGTATCACAAAGCACGTGCTTTGCGTCACGCCGTTGAAGGGGCTGTTACGCAGATGTGGACAATTAGCGCTATGCAACTGCATCCTAATGGCATTATTGTTTGTGATGAAGCTGCTTGCGCTGAATTGAAAGTAGGGACATATAAATATTTTCTAGATATTGAGCAAGATAATCTCGATCCCGAATCCATATTGCGGTAAAATCGCTCAGTGTTAGGGTAAAATTGATTCAATAAAAAGGGATGGAATCGGATAAATCCAAATTCCATCCCTTTTTGGTATGTTTCCTTTTATTTTGAGAGATCGATTTGCATGTTGCATAATTTCCAATAGTAACCATTTAAAATATACAATTCATCGTGTTTCCCTTTTTCTACAATTTCACCTTGATGCATAACATAAATTTCGTCGGCATTTTTAATGGTCGATAATCGGTGGGCAATCATGATTGTTGTTCTGTCTTTCATTATATTTTCAAGAGCATTTTGAACAAGTCTTTCCGAAACAGAATCTAATGCCGACGTAGCTTCATCGAAAATAAAGATTTGAGGATTTTTTACAACAGCACGTGCGATGCAAATGCGTTGTCGTTGACCACCGGATAATTTTTCACCTCTTTCTCCTATTACGGTATCATATCCATTTGGTGTAGCCATAATAAAATCGTGAGCATTTGCAATTTTTGCTGCTTTCTCAACCTCTTCTCGAGTAGCATGTTCTACTCCAAATGCAATATTGTTGAAAAAAGTGTCGTTAAACAATATAGCTTCCTGAGTTACAATTCCTATCAATGAGCGTAGATCGCGAAGAGACGCATCTTTAATATTTGTATCGTCGATTAATATTTCTCCTTTTTGAACATCATAAAAACGAAGTAAAAGATCGACCAATGTAGATTTCCCGGAGCCGGATTCACCTACCAAAGCTATTGTTTTCCCTTTTTCTATTGTTAGGTTGATCCCTTTTATTACCCAATCGCCATTGTATTTAAACCATACATTATTGTATTCAATTTGTTTTTCAAATGTTAGTTTTTTGGGATTTTCTTTTTCTATAATGGTATTTTCGGCAGTTAAAATTTCATCGATTCTTTCCATTGAAGCCAAGCCCCGTTGAATTGTATAAGCCGATTTTGAAAATTCTTTTGCCGGACTTATAATGTTGAAAAATATGGTGATATAAAACATGAAAGTAGGAGCATCGATGACTCCTCTTCCTTGTAAAATCAATGTTCCTCCAAAACATAAAACAATCACGATTGTCAATGTTCCGAGAAATTCACCTAATGGAGAAGCCAATTCTTGTCTTCGAAGAATACGACTTGTTATTTTGCGAAGTTTTTCGTTTCCCGCGCGAAATCGTTGTGAAATTTTGCCTTCCGCATTAAAAGCTTTTATTATTTTTAAGCCACTTAATGTTTCTTCTACTTGTGACATCAATTCCCCCCATTTATTTTGTGCATCGAGGGATTTTTGCTTTAATTTTCTTCCTACAGTTCCCATAGCATAACTCGTTACAGGAAGCAGGATAAATACAAAGAGGGTAAGTTCCCAACTTATTATCAACATTGTTGTAAGATATGCAATAATTAAAATGGGATTTTTGAAGATGAGCACAAGAGAACTTAACACGGATCTTTCCACTTCATCGACGTCGCCCGACATGCGTGCCAAAATATCACCTTTTCTCTCTTCCGAAAAAAAACCGATAGGCAAAGACAATATTTTATCGTTTAAATTATTACGAATATCCCTTACAATTCCTGTTCGGATAGGGACGATAAAATAAGATCCAAAATAGGCAGTACCGGTTTTGAAAAGTGTTATAAACATGAGCCAGATTGCCAACCACAACAACGTAGTACTTGCTCCGTAGTTTTCTACCAAATGGGTAATATACCAATAACCATTGTTTTGGATTAGTTTGGTGAAGGATATTCCCGGGGTGCTCCAAGGAATAAAATAGTAGCTTTTGTTGCTGATTTTAAAAAGAATTTGCAAAATAGGAATAATGGTGACAAATGAAAAAATACTAAAAATAGCGGTTAAGGCATTAAAAATAAATATGAGAACCGCATATTTTTTGTATGGAGGCAAAAATCGTTTTAATATGGTAAAAACTCCCTTCATTTGAAATTTATTTCTTTGTATTTTTAAAGAGCTTGGTTGTTTTCCTTTCGATGAAAAATATTCAAATAGACGTATATCTTCTATTTGTTTGTAAAATTACTTCAAGATACAAAAATCTTGATATATTTATTCGTAATCGATTACTTTTTTCCATCGCTTGTGCGACCAGAGGTAATTTCCCGGTTGTTTTTTGACAGCATCTTCAAGAGCAGAAGCAAAACGTTGAGTGATAACCCCGTCTTCAACCTCCTCCGAACCATCATAAATGAGATGAAAAGTGTGCTGATAATTATATTTTTCTGTGTTTATTGTTTCTGTGAAAAAGACCGGCATATTAAATTTAGTGCCGAAAAATTCGATCCCGCGATAAAAAGGAGTTTTTATATCCATGAAATTTGTCCAATAGATACCCTTGTCGGATGAAGGAGATTGGTCGGCAACCATCATAAATATAGACGGCTGTTGCTCTTTGGCAGCTTTTAAGAAATACCTTGCAGTTGATTTTTTTTCGACATAAATAACATTTGGTGCACACCGATTATTTCTCAACCAACCATCGATATGTTTATTGGCTAATTGTCGGTAAACCATATAAACCGGTACGTTTACCATTTCCGATAAAATCATTGGCCAAACCCAATTGTTATGATGCCCAAAAGCCAAAATGACACTTTTGCCTTCTTGCAAATATTTTTCTATTTCGTCCACATTGATGAATTGATTAAGAGAAGCTAAAGTAGAACCACTCACGTAAGCGGTTTTGGCCATCTCTAAAAAATTTCTGACAAAGTAGTGATAAAATTGTTTTTCCAATTTTTTATAATAAGCATTGGACTGATTTGGAAAAGCAAGTTCAAGATTTTTTCGGACTACTTTTCTTCTATATCTGAGTATATAGCGTGTGAAAAAATAAGCACTGTATTCCCATATTCCAAGTAAGGGAAAAGGTGTTAAACCTATTAAAATGAAAAAAAATCGCGCTATGAGGTTGAGAAGCATAATAAACTTTTAATGTATCTACAAACGAATCATTCTAGGGATTTCTCATCCCGAAAATTTTTGAGTTTACCAAATAGGGATATTTCAAACTTTAATTTTGTTCTTTTAGAGCAGCTTTATTGATTTTTCCCGTTCCTGTTTTAGGAAGCTCGTCTAAATATTCTATTTGTCTTGGCAGTTTAAATTTCGCCAAGTTGTCTCTAAGATATTCCATGATGTAACGAGTCGGCAATACAATCCCTTCTTTTAAAACGATGAAGCATTTAACCACTTCGCCACGCAGTTTGTCGGGAATTCCTATGGCTGCAGCTTCTTTAACACAGGGGTGTTTCAATAAAACCTCTTCTATTTCGGCTGCCCATACCAGTTCACCTCCAACCTTAATGGTGTCCTTTGATTTTCCGATAATGTAAAGATTACCTTGTTTGTCGAAGTGACCAAGATCCCCTGTATAAAACCATCCGTTTTTAAATACTTCTTTGTTCAAATCGGGTTCCTCATAGTAACCGCAAAATACGGATTTACCTTTTGCAACTATTTCGCCCACCCCTCCTGTGGCGACTTCATGATCGTGTGCATCAAAAATTTTCAATTCCACGTTGTTTGGTACGGGTTTTCCTACTGATTGAATATTTCCGGGTGAACTTGCCGAAATAGGAGGCACTATTTCCGTCATTCCCCATCCATTTATAACTACTGCATTAGGAAACAACTTTGCAAAACGCATCAATAAATCCGGTGAAGAAGGGGCTCCAAAAACATCGGCCCATCGAAGCGATTCTAACCTGTAATTGCTCACATCTTTTAGGTATAAGACGGCATAAAACATAGGGGGAACCATCCAAATGCCTGTAACACCCCATTTGTCAATTAATCTAACAAGATTAAGAGGAGAAAACTTTGGCATGATAACAGTGCTCATCCCATACTTAATAGCAACCATTACAAATAATATGCCGCCGGAATGAGAAAACGGGATAGCCGAAATAGTTCGTTCCGTTTCATCGATTTTCAAGATATTTTTCAGCCCTTCGTAAGAGCAAAAACACTTCAATTGTTCTGCTCCCAAATGAATGTGTTCATAGTTCCACACGGCCCCTTTTGGCATGCCTGTACTACCGGAAGTGTAAAATATGCTCGAAGGCATATTGATAGTGATACCTCGATCTTCTAAATAATTTCTCGAATTCTGAGTTAGCTTCCAAAACGAAATATATTTGGGATTGTCTTCAATCGTAATGATTTCTCGCAAGGTCGGGATATTTTCTTTGAGTTTTAAGAGGTTGAATTTTATATTTGTGGTAGTAATAATGCCTTTTAATTCACAGTGTTTGCCAATAGTAATCAATTCTGTTCCTGTTAAGAAAAAATCGATAGGAACAACCATGCATCCCAATGAATAAATAGCCAAATAAGAATAAACATACTCGATACAATTGGGTAAATAAATGGCAATCTTGTCTCCTTTTTTAAAGCCCATGTCAATAAGGCTGTTGGCTAATCTAAAAACATCTTCTTTCAATGTCAAAAAATCGTATGTTTTATCTTCTTCAATAAATGCCGTTGCAGTGCCAAATTTTTCCGCTGCTTCAATAATTAATTGTCTTACATCTTTTCTTTTTTCCATGTTTGTAATAATATTATATGAATTTTATCAGGATTTTTATTTTATTCTTTAGGGTGACTTCCAATAAAAATTCTGTTAAAATCAGCTGGATTATTAACAAAACGAGATTTTGTCTTTTTCCGAAGTTGTGCAAAAGTAAGAAAAATTTAATTCAAATGGGACAATTTTGAGAAATAAAGTATCGAAATGAACGGGAATTATTTTGCGGTCAAAAGAATATCGTATATCTTTACATTGTCAGCAGAGAATTTTAATATTTTTCCCATGAAACGCTTTCCGATAATTTTTTTACTGTTTATGGTAACTTATGCAGTGCATGGCCAAACCAATGCCATAATCTTGTCTCATTATCTGTTTTCGGAATTTCAAGAGGGTAAAATATTAATGAAGAACAGAACTGAAGTGAAAACGCTATTAAATTATAATGCGCTTACTGAGGAAGTGGTTTTTGATGACAACGGCAATATATTAGCCATAGGGAAAGCTATTATTCCTCAAATAGATACTGTTTTTATCGGTGATAAAAAATTCATTTATAAAGACGGTAAATTTTTAGAAGTACTCCATGATTCCTCTTACAATTTTTTTTCACAACATAAATGCAGAGTCATTCCTCCCGGAAAACCCGCAGCTTATGGCGGAACTTCGGAAACATCGGCTATCGACAGTTATTCTTCGCTAATTTCTGATGGAAGAGTTTATAATCTTAAACTTCCCGATGATTTTAAGGTGAAGCCTTATACGGTGTATTGGATTGAAAAGGAGGGAAAATTAAAAAGTTTTCTCTCGCTTGGACAATTAAAATCATTTTACAAGAAAAAGAAAAAACTATATGAGGAATACATGAAAACTCATAAAGTGGATTTTGAAGATCAGAAAAGCATAGTCGATTTGGTAAACTATATGGAAACGCATTGATGGTATAAATTTTTTAAATAATATTTCGATGAAACATTTTATTCGTTATGTCTTGGTTTTGTCATTCGTTGTCGCGAGTGTATCGGCACAACCGAGATATGTTCCAACAAAAGAAAATCTGCAAAATCGGGAAGAATTTCAAAACATGAAATTCGGCGTATTCATCCACTGGGGAATTTATAGTATGATGGCCAACGGCGAGTGGATCATGAATAACAGAAACATTCATTATAAAGAATATGCCAAACTTGCCGAAGGTTTTTATCCTTCAAAATTCGATGCCGCCAAATGGGTGTCGGATGTAAAAGCTGCAGGAGCCAAGTATATCTGCATCACCTCCCGTCATCACGATGGCTTTTCGATGTTTGCAACCAAACAGTCTCCCTTTAACATTGTGGACGCTACGCCTTTTAAACGAGATATTCTCAAGGAGCTTGCCGATGAATGTCATAAACAGGGCATCAAATTGCATTTTTATTATTCGTTGCTCGATTGGTCACGCACCGATTATTATCCGTTAGGGAGAACCGGCCGTGGAGTAGGGCGTACCGAACACGGAAGTTGGGATACTTATCACCAATTCATGTTGAATCAATTGACAGAATTGCTCACTAACTATGGTGAGATAGGTGCAATTTGGTTTGACGGACAATGGGATCAAGACCAAAATCCGGATTTTGACTGGCGATTGCCGGAGATTTATGCTCATATTCACCAACTTCAGCCCGGGTGTCTAATTATCAACAACCACCATCTGACTCCCATTGAAGGCGAAGATGCGCAAACTTTTGAAAAAGACCTCCCGGGTCACAATACCACCGGCTTTGCCGATGAGCAGACTGTTGGGGCTCTTCCGCTCGAAACCTGTGAAACCATGAATAATTCATGGGGATATAATATTACCGATTTAAATTACAAGTCGGAAAAAGAGCTGATTCATTATTTGGTAAAAACAGCCGGATACAATGCAAATTTATTATTGAATGTAGGTCCACGACCAAACGGCGAATTTCCCGAAATTGCTGTTGAGCGTTACAGAGCGATAGGAAACTGGCTGAAACAATATGGGGAAACCATTTACGGCACACGTGGTGGGATAGTGACTCCTCGTCATTGGGGTGTTACTACTCAAAAAGGCAACACGTTATATGTGCATATATTGAATCTTGAAGACAATGCTTTATATGTGCCATTAAACGGAAGAAAAGTAAAATCGGCAAAGGCATTCATTGATAAAAAACCGGTGAAATTTACATCTGTATCCGATGGTGTAGTCTTGTCGTTAGATAAAATTCCGGACGAAACGGATTTTGTAATAGAAATGGAGTTAAAATAAAGCTAGAGGTCTGTTATTGCAAAATACAAATAAAAAGAGGGTGTATCACAATGTGATTTCACCCTCTTTGTGTTTGCACTCCTACCGGAGAATAATTTCAAGTATTCAATTTTCAGGGGCTTATTTTTATTTTGAGACAGCCCCTTTGAAAAAATTATTTTTCTTTAATCTCTTCAAATTCCACGTCTTCAATATTGCTTGATTCAAATTTTTTTTTCTGATACGAAATAATTCGATCTTCTTGCGATTGGATTTTATTCCGACTTTGCTGCTGTTGACGTTTTTGCCGATCTGTCTTGTTTTCCGAAGCCCATCTTTTTCCTATCAAAAGATTAAATGCGAATTTAATCAGAAAATAAAAGACAAAAAAAGAAAGAAAAAATCTCAGAATAGCTCCCATTTTTTACTTTAGGTATAAAAGTTTATCGTGTAAAGATACGATAAGAGAGGGATTAAAGAAAGCTATTTCGATTATTTAACGGTATACTTTGTGGAACAGGTAAAGTTATTTTTCTTCCAAGAAAAAATATTCAATCCAGTTTATGAATTACTAGCCCCGAACGCAGTTTGGGCTCAAACCAAGTGGTTTTGGGTGGCATGATATTTCCACTATCGGCAATTTCCATCAATTGCTTCATAGAAACCGGATACAGTGCAATAGCCAATGCCATTTCGCCACTATCTACCCGTTTTTTTAGTTCGTTAAGTCCGCGTATACCGCCAACAAATTCGATACGCTTATCGGAACGCAAATCTTTAATTCCTAGTATCTCATCGAGTATATATTTCGATGTAATCGATACATCCAATTGATCCACCGGATCTTCATCATGCAAGATGTGCGGTTTGGCCGTGAGGCTGTACGATTTACCATCTAAATAAATAGAAAAATTGTGTAAATGTTTCGGCTTTTGAATTTCCGAACCGGTAGGTTCAATATTGAAATTCGCTTCCAATTTTTTTAGAAATTCTTCCGGTGTCAAACCATTTAAGTCTTTTACAAGACGGTTGTAATCGATAATATTAAGTTGATCGGCAGGAAAACAAACCGCCATGAAATAGTTATATTCTTCATCCCCCTTGTGATAAGGATTATTTTTTGCTTTTTCGGCCCCCACTAAAGCAGCTGCTGCAGAACGATGATGGCCATCGGCAATGTACATGCAAGGTATAGTGTCAAAAATATCCGTAATATTCTCGATATCGTTTCTGTCTGGAATCAGCCAGAAACGATGTCTGATTCTATCTTCCGATACAAAGTCATATTCAGGTTCTTTATTAGAAGTAATACGTTTCACGATCGCTTCTAATTTCGGATTATCGGGGTAAGCAAAAAATACCGGCTCCATGTTTGCATTGGTTATCCGCACATGTTTCATCCGATCTTCTTCTTTATCGCGGCGGGTCAGTTCGTGTTTTTTGATTTTCCCTGTCAGATAATCTTCAACAGATGCAGCTACTACAAGCCCATACTGGGTTTTTCCATTCATTGTTTGAGCGTACACATAATACATTTCGATCGGATCTTCCACCAACCACCCCTTTCCCTGAAATTTGCGAAAATTTTCGGCTGCTTTTTCATACACTCGTGGATCGTGTTCATCTGTTCCACGAGGAAAATCAATTTCAGGTTTAATAATATGATAAAGCGATTTTTCGTTTCCTTCCGCTTCCCGGCGGGCTTCTTCGGAGTTAAGTACATCATACGGTCGAGACGCCACTTCTTTTACCAATGATTTTGGAGGGCGTAATCCTTTAAAAGGTTTTACTTTCATTTTAATAAGTTTGCTTCACGATTATATTTTTGCGCAAAGTTACTATTTTTGTTTTATATAAAGATAGAGTAGGCTAGTTTTGAAAAAAGTTGCTACATTTGTAAAAAAATGATGAAACTTATTCGGTATGATACAACTTCCTGAAGATAAATTGGTTACTGCTTATAGCCAGGGAATTGACGAATTTCTGAAATTACTTACCGATGCTTATCTCGATTTTGTCGATAATGATCTTAGTGCGAAAAATATGGATAAACTCACCGGTTATCAGCATGCCTTACTAGCTTATCGGTTTTTTCGGGAGGAGGTGAATCAGGGAGGTTTCGTGCAGTTGATCCAAAACGGTTATGGCGGATATATTTTCGATAATCCTACGGCAAAGGCACTTAAGTACTTTGGTGCACGTGATACAGCTAAGATTATTTATAAGGCAGCAGAAATTTACCGTGCTCATCGAGAGGAGTTGGAACGCGAAACCACTGAAGAAGAATTCATGGCGATGTATGTTGATTTTGAAGAATTTGATGATTTGGAAGAAAAATATTTTTTGATTGAAGAAGAGGAAACAGCACGTATAGTCCAATTAATTTGTGAAGGAACATATAGAGGATTTTGTTGATTCAATTATTTAAAATTACCTGAAAATAATGCATGGCATCATTTTTGAGCGCACATTAACCGACATTTAAATTTATTTATTCTAATCATGGCCACCGAAATAAACGTGAACGAGATTAATGAACGGATAGAAAATATCCACAGGTATCTGAACAAACATAAGGAATATTTAAACAGTTTGAATGTTTTTCCTGTTCCCGACGGAGATACCGGTTTAAACATGGTACTGACCATTCAAGGTGCAATGGCTAATATGAAGAGCTTCGAAAACCAATCCATGCTGCCCGGTGAATACCTGAAAAATTTTGCCGAACAAATGCTTTTGAATAGCAGAGGGTGTTCGGGTGTCATTTTGTCTTTGTTTATGCAAGGTTTTGCTGAAATTGTTGCGAACGACAATTTTTCGAAAGAGAATATCTATAAAGCCCTTGAAAACGGTTATCGCAATGCTTATGAGGGAACGGAAAATCCGCGCGAAGGTACAATGCTCACCTTGATGAGGGCTTTAAAAGATAAATATGCCGAGTTGATGGAACAAAATGATGACCCCATTGTTATTATCAGCAAAACAATTCCGCATTTGAAAGAAGTATTGGATAAAACTCCCGAAATGCTCCCCGTGCTTAACCAAGCCGGCGTTATCGATTCAGGTGGTGCCGGTTTTGTCATTTTTATTCAGGGAGTATGCCGAGAGTTTCAGCACAATGGCTTTGGAACAAATGGTTTACCGGTTCCTGCTTTACTGAAAATAGAGGAAGCGACTCGAAAATATATTGAAGGAGGGTTGTCCAAATTTAAAAACACACCTTTTGCACACCTTGTATTAAATATCGATTTTTCGAAAATTCAGAACAGTCGATTGCGGGAAATTTTTCAAAATATAAGAAAAGCAGTCAATAACTTATCTGTCAATAATCATGGTAACAACAAAAAAAGGCTTCAAGAAAAAATTATCACCGAACTTGAAGAAATAGATAATCTTTGGAACCCCGAAATCAAACAGAAATATTGTACCGAATTTATTTTGGAAACCGATACCATTACTTCTAAAGAACAACTACAGAAAATGATTGCTCCTTTTGGAGACAGCCTCATTGTTGTTCAAGCCGGCAACAAATTTAAAGTTCATATTCACACCAATAAACCCGATGATGTTTTTGATGCTGTTGAAAAATATGGCGATTTGATTTTTACAAAAGTGGATGATATGAAAAAACAGCATCGCAATTTTATCAGTGATGAGTCGATTGATTATCGGAAAGATAAAAGTATATTTTGTATTGTATCGGGAAAAGGATTTGCAGAAATACTTCAGAAATTAGGCGCTGACGATATTTTGTGTTATGGGAAAAATAAACCTTCCGTAGATCAATTGGTTAAGGGATTAGACAATTTGAAAGCCAAAAATATTATTGTTGCTGCCGATGATAGCGATATTCTTATGGCGTTGAAATATGCTGTTTCGCTTTGTAAGTCGAATGTTTTTATTGTCGAATCGGATAATCCCATTGATCTCATCGGTATGATGATGGGTATTTCGAAGGATTATGACATCATGACCATGTTCGAGGAAGCAATGAAAAGCATTCATACCATCCCCTACTGTGGTATTGCACGTGCAAGTCGTAAAGTAGTTACCGATGATGGGATGCCGGTAAAGAAAAAAGATTTTTTTGCAGTTTACAAAAAGAAAATTATTCTTTCTAACAACAATATGGAAGAGCTTATTGTCGATGCAATTCATCAATTGGCGAACGATTGCAGTCTTATTACTTTGTACAAAGGGTTGCCTTCACGTAAGGAGAACGGTTTGGCCGATCGGCTAAAAGAGCGGTTCCCTGATATCGATTTTGAAGAATATTATGGTGGCCAGTACAACTACAATTATTATATAACCTTTGAATAAAAACAAAAGCATATGAAAAAGAAAATTTTTGTCATTGTGGGTGATAATTTAGGTCTTTCGAGGGATCAGATCGATTACGAAGATCTCGAGATTATCAAATTTCCGACCATAGTTGACGGAAAAGAATGCCGCGAAAGCGAGGAATATAACGCCAATTGGCTGATATCCAAATTTGAAAAAGAAAATGTAGTAGCAAAGTCGTCCACTTTGCCTCAAAAAGATATTGTTGATGCAATTGAAAGAAATTATCGAAATTACGACCTCATCATTCATGTGGTAATGAGCAGCGGCTTATCGAGTGCTACTTGGAAAGTGGCCGAAAACGTTCGAAAGCAGTTTGAAAATGTTATCCCCATTATCAATGTCGATAGCAGGCAAGCCATAGTGGGTGTGGGAAATGTGCTTTTGGGTATCATCGATTTCATTAAAAGCAACGATGATTTGAGTATAGAAGAAATCGAAAAATTATGCCAACAAGTAGTTGAAAATACGTGTACCTACTATGTTTTTCCCGATTTAAACTACCTGTACAAAGGCGGCAGAATTGGAAGAGCTCAGTCGCTGATGGGCAGCTTGTTACATATTATCCCCATAATCGGCATGATGGGTGAAGACCCGGAAGGCATTGTTTCTTCTTTAGGAAAAGGAAGAACCTTTAAACAGGTAAATAATCAGACTATTGAGTTGATAAAAGCGAAAATGAAAGAAAAATCGGCATCGAAAATCAAACGAGCCATTTCTGTGAGCGGATACGGCGAAAAAAACAAAGATGTTGCTGAAGAGCTGATAGAAAAAGTCAAAGCTCTCCCTTGTGACGATTTTGTTATAGGGAAACCCGGCCTTGTGGATGCCGTATATTGCGGTCCCGGCGCATATGGTATATCCATACTTCTATAGAAAAACAGATGAATATGAAAGAGATTCTTTTCTCCTTGCTCTGTCTTGTTATCGGTTATTTGATCGGTTCGATTTTGTTTGCCCATGTGATTACCCGATGGGTAAAAAACGTCAATATTCGTGAGTTGGGAAACGGCAATCCGGGTGCTTACAATGTTTTCAGAAACGTAAGCAAATTCTGGGGAGTCGTTGCCGGACTTTTAGATGCAATAAAAGCATTGGGTCCTATGCTGATAGCTTCACATTATTTTCACCTTTCCGACATTGCTTTGGGATGTTTGGCAGTGGGTGCTGTTTTGGGACACGGACTTCCGGTCTATTATCATTTCAAGGGAGGTCGGGCTGCATCGGTGCTCATGGGGATGTACATTTTTTTCATCCCCATGGAGTTTTTGATTGCTTTAGCCATTACCGTAATTGTTGTGTTGGGCTTTATCAGAAAAGAATATGGCGTATGGGGTCCCACGGGGATTATCGCTTTGTGTTTGGTCTTGTGTTTGTTTTTTCCTCATCCGACAGAAGTAAAGATTTTTGTATGGATAGGAGGACTTATCGTTTTGTTGTTCAACATGGATAAAGTGAAGGAAAAAGCCCAATCGATTACGCCGACCCCCGTAAAATAGCTGTAAAAAAATATTTTGATTACTTTTGTATTTTAAAAATACAAAACATATGCCTGAAAATAAAAGTCAGTTGGTTAATTACGCGATGAATGGTGGGTTGGTAGTCGGAGTATTCTGGGTAATCAAATATTTTTTTGTGATAGCGGCAACCAGTTATCCTTTTTTTGGATATATCAATACCTTGTTAAGTATCGGAACTCCTTTGTTGTTGTTCTTTTTTTTGGTCAGATACAAAAATTTTGTAGTCGAGCAAGACAAGATCAGTATGTGGCACGGTATCCGGTTTTCGATGATGCTTTTTTTCTTTGCTTCGCTTTTGGAAGCAATCGTTGTGATTGTGCATATTATATGGCTCGATCCGGTATATCTCTCGCGAACTTATGAACATACCCTTGAAATGATCGAAAATATGTCGGCCGACCAAAATCTGATCAGTAAGCTGAAGCAACAGCCTGTGCCTACGCCTTTTTCCTATACTTTGGGAATGATTATAGGAAATCTGCTGATAGGGTTTTTGCTTTCGTTGTTTCTTGTTCCCCTTGCCAACCGTTTTACGTTTAAAAACGACAATCGTCAGTCTGGAGAGTAATTATGGATATTTCGGTTATAATACCTTTTTACAATGAGGAAGAATCGTTGCGCGAGTTATACCAATGGATTAAACGCGTGATGGACGAAAACGGTTATTCGTATGAAATTATTTTTGTGGACGATGGGAGTACCGATGGTTCATGGAATATCGTTACCGAATTAAAAGCTACATCGGAACAGGTACATGCGATAAAGTTTCGACGCAATTACGGAAAATCGCCGGCATTGCAATGCGCCTTTCAAAAAGCCGAAGGGGATGTGGTGATTACGATGGATGCCGATTTGCAGGATAGTCCGGAAGAGATTCCCGAATTGTATCGGATGATTAAGGAGGAGGGGTATGATTTGGTGTCGGGATGGAAGAAAAAACGTTACGATGCTCTATTGACCAAGAATTTGCCATCCAAACTTTTCAATGCAACGGCCCGATGTGTATCGGGTATTAAGTTGCACGATTTCAATTGCGGACTCAAAGCCTATCGAAAGGATGTCGTAAAAAATATCGAACTGTATAACGAGATGCACCGTTATATTCCCATTTTGGCCAAAAGTGCCGGTTTTACCAAAATCGCCGAAAAACCGGTGCATCATCAGCCCCGGAAATACGGCAAAAGCAAGTTCGGAGTGAGTCGTTTTTTTAACGGCTATCTCGATTTGATGACCTTGTGGTTTTTGAACCGTTTTGGCAAAAAGCCCATGCATTTTTTTGGCGTGTTGGGTACCCTGATGTTTTTCATCGGTTTCGTGGCCGTGATTGCAGTCGGCGCTACAAAACTATACGACATGCATCATGGTAATCCGTACCGGTTGGTAACCGAGTCGCCCTATTTTTATATTTCCCTAACCATGATGATTCTTGGTACGATGCTTTTTCTGGGAGGATTCTTAGGCGAACTTATTTCGCGAAATTCTCCCGAAAGAAATTATTACCGGATAGAAGAAGAATTCTAGTATGCGTCTATTTTTTTAACTATTTAATTAGCAAGTGAATAATGAATTTTGATGAAGTAATACGTAAGCGAAAATCGATCAGGAAATTCAGTGAAAAGCCTGTCGATAAAGAAGCGATTTTGCAATTGCTCGAAAGCGCCCGGTTGGCTCCTTCGGCTGTAAATTTTCAACCGTGGAAATTTTATGTATGCACTTCCGAGGAGATGAAAAAGGCAATTAGGGAAAGCTATTCCCGTGAATGGTTTGCCGGTGCCCAGGTCTACATAGTGGCGTGCGGCGATCATAGTCGTTCGTGGAAACGCCCCGCTGACGGGAAAGATCATTGCGACATCGATATTGCCATCGCCGTGGAACATATCGTGCTGAAAGCCACCGATCTTGGATTGGGAACGTGTTGGGTATGCAACTTCGATCCGCTGAAAGTGAAAGAAGCGTTGCATTTGAGCGAGGAATTCGAACCCATTGTTCTTCTGCCGTTGGGTTATCCTGCGGATAATTATGAAGCCGATCCGCGTACCGGCAAGCGTAAATCGCTTGAAGAAATTATGGAATGGGGGTGAGTCGGCTTGTTGGCGAATAAAAAATGGTAAAGAAGAGAGATTGGTGGTAGGATGAATGATAAATGAAATTTAATGGCGGAAACGGCGAAGAGTAACATATGAAAGCCTATGTCGAAAAATAATATGAATGCAAAAAACAAGATAACGATACCGATTTTATGCTGCCTGATTCTTGTGCTTTCGGGGTGCAATCAGGCGGGAAAGAAAAATCGGAATAAAGCCCATTATACCTATCTTCAGGAGTATGGCGAAATTTTCCATACGAGTTTCCATATCAAGTATGCTTATGATCGCTCGTTATACGACGAAATTATGACCGAATTGCACAAATTCGACAATTCGTTGAATCCTTTCAATGAGAATTCTATTATTTCGAAGATCAACCGGAATGAGCCGGTGCAACCCGATTCATTTTTCGTTGCCGTGTTTAATAAGGCAATGGAAGTATCGCGCATCACCGACGGCAAATTCGATATCACCGTTGCGCCTCTCGTTAATGCTTGGGGATTCGGATTTAAGAATAGCGACAATATAACCCCGAAACTTATTGACAGTTTGAGACAGTTTGTCGGTTATGAAAAAGTAAGGTTAGAAAACGGAAAGATCGTAAAAGCCGATCCGCGTATTCAGCTCGATGCTTCGGCAATTGCCAAAGGCTATGCCTGTGATATGGTGGCCAATTTGCTTAGGAGTTACGGTGTGGAAGATTACATGATTGAGATTGGAGGTGAGATTGCCATGCGGGGCAAAAACGATAAAGGAGTATGCTGGCGCATTGGGATTGACAAGCCGATGGATGACAGTACCGGTCTGCGTCACGAATTGCAAACTATTCTCTCCATTTGCGACAAATGTGTGGCTACTTCGGGCAATTACCGTAACTATTACATTAAAGACGGCAAAAAATATGCACATACCATTGATCCTCAGACCGGTTATCCTTCCGAACAAGACATCCTTAGTGCGACCGTCATCGCCGACGATTGCATGACTGCCGATGCCTACGCCACAGCTTTTATGGCATCCGGAATGGAAAAATCCAACGAAATTGCCAAAAAAGTTCCGGGATTGTTTTACTACTTTATTTATGCCCGACCCAACGGTACAATGGCAGCGACATACTCTACCGGTTTCGAACAATTTTTTGCCGAAGAAAAAGCAGAGGAACTGTAATACGATAGTGAGGTAAGGGGGAAAGAACGAAAGCGAATGGAGATAATAAGGATATTCTGTCGAAAAGGAGAAAATGAGAAGATAAGATATGCGTTTTATCAAACACTTTTCGGTCCGGCACTCATTGCTTCTACCTCAAAAGGAATTTGTTTTTTGGCTTTCGGGGAAGAGGAAAAGACCTTGCCTGCGTTGAAAAAGCAATATCCAGCAGCTATTGTCAAAAATCAATCCGATGCATTTCAAATGTTGGCACAAACATGGATAAACGGGGAAGCCTCTTCGGATGATGCCTTGCCTTTGCATATCGGGGGAAGCGCGTTTCAAATGGCTGTTTGGGAATCGTTGCTAGACATACCTTTTGGAGAATTTTGCACATACCGTCAAATTGCAGTCACCATCGGTAAGCCAAAAGCCTGGAGGGCTGTTGCTTCCGCCATTGGCAAGAATCCTGTGGCATACCTTATTCCCTGCCATCGGGTGATTCGTTCTGACGGCCGGATCGGTGGTTATCGCTGGGGAATTGGTTTCAAACAGAAAATGCTTGAGCAGGAAGAATTGAGGAGAAAATGTTCCCCCGATTATGGGAAAAGTTCTGAGCCGAAGGGACAGGTTGCCGGCATTTTACGATTTAATATTCCAGGCACTTGTTTACCGGTTTCGAGTCGGAGAGGTGGGGTATAAGCCAACAATGCGGGCTTTTCTTATTATCAACTATTCACGTAAATATATACAGCTAATGAAATATCCTTTTTTTAGCCGGTTGTTCATCGTATGTGTTTTAATCATTGTTTCGGCATCTTCGCTCTTTTCTCAGCAAGGCGATTCGGATAGTTATCCGACTTTTAAGTTCGACGGGAATTTGAAAACCAAATTCGAATATGCGCCCGAAGAGGAAACTTCACGATTTTCGGTGCGAAACTCCCGACTGGGTCTGTCGGGAAGAATTGTTCCAAAAGCCGATTATCGGGCACAAGTGGAATTGAGTAAAGAGGGAAAATTCGAGGTACTCGATCTTTCCGGTACTCTCACGCCTTATAAAGGACTTTCCTTTACACTCGGGCAAACAAGCATTCCGCTTTTCAATTCCTATATAACCAATCCGGGAAAAATGATGTTTGCCAATCGCACTTTTCTGGGGAAATATTATGTTGGTACGCGCGATATCGGCTTACTTGTAAAGTATGGTTTTCGTTTGGCAACAGTTCCTGCCGGAGTAGAATTTGGTATCTATAACGGCAATACCATCAATAATCCGGTTTGGACCGATAAGCTTTCCTATGCCGCCCGCTTGAGTTTTGGCAGCATGAAAGGATTTCGTACGACTTTTAAATTGTATGATTATCCCAACGGCGAGGAAATTCATTATTTTTTCTACGGTGCCGATTTTCGTTATGAGGGACGCAATTGGAAGGTTGAGACCGAAGCCATGAAAAGAGATGACAAGGTGGCCAACAAGGATTTGTTTTCTGCTTATATTCAAGGGGCTTATTGGACGCCCATCAAAGGAGGCTTGTTTAAAAATATTATTCCCGCAGCCCGTTGGGATGCGATCGACCAAAACAAAGACGATTCTGCTTTTGACGTCAACCGCTTGACGCTGGGACTTGGTTTCGGACTCACCTCCAACGCAAACGGTTCGTTGTTGCGCATCAATTACGAATGGTATTTTGTGAAAAATCAGCTCGATTTTATGCACCAATCCGAAGAAATGGATGCGGATAAACTTACCGTGGAACTGGTGTATGTTTTCTGATGTTTTCGTAATTTCGTTTCAAAAATTTTCATTTGCTTGCTTTGTAAAGGCAATTTTTTTATTTTTGAATTTCGGTTTAATCCGTTAATTCTAATTTTCTATGCGTAAAAAATACTTTTTCCCTGTGTTTTTCTTCTGCCTCATTGTTATGAGTGCATGTACGGAAAATAAAACCGTACGTTCGTTATTTAACGGTGAAGACCTTGATTTGTGGAATACCCAAGGCAACGTGAAAGTGGAAAATGGAATTGTTACTCGGCAAGTTGGAATATTATATTGCATCCGGATGATGAAAGAATGCGGTATAACTGCTGAAGATATGTTCAAACCCCATATCAAAGGATAGAGGAACTGTTCAATACTAAAAATACTTATAGTTTTATGAAACCGGAACACAAACATCGCGTTACGCCCAGCTACGTTACACATCTCAACGACAACGAGATATTTGTATTTGGCAGTAACATTCAGGGACATCACAGAGGAGGGGCAGCCCTTGACGCTTTAAAAAATTTCGGAGCCATTATGGGGCAGGGGGTTGGTTTACAAGGACAATCCTACGGTATCCCCACCATGCAGGGAGGCGTAAAAGATATAAAGCCTTACGTCGATGAATTTATTGCCTTTGCAAAGGCACATCCCGAACTGAAATTTTTGGTAACCCGTATAGGTTGCGGCATAGCCGGTTTTAAAGATAAAGAAATTGCCCCCTTGTTTGTCGAAGTTGCAAAAATGGAAAACGTGTATCTCCCTGCCGGCTTTTGGGAAGTGCTCGACGGTGAATGATTTACTTTTTCTTTGGCAGTTGGATGTTTTGCATTTGCCGCAAAATTTGCTGTTGACGCTTCAGCATGTAAGGCGATGGGTTTTTTGAGCTGAATCGACGCGGGTTGGGCAGTGTGGCAGCAATGAGAGCCGATTGAGCAGCAGTGAGTTTTGAAGCGGTAGTATTAAAATGGCGATTGGCAACGGCTTCAGCGCCATAGATGCCGTTGCCTGTTTCCATGCAGTTGAGATACACTTCCAAAATGCGTTCCTTCGGCCAAAAGAATTCGATAAGTACGGTGAAATAGGCTTCAAGCCCTTTGCGAACCCAGGAAGATTGCGGCCAAAGAAAAACGTTTTTCGCCGTTTGCTGACTGATGGTGCTGGCTCCTCGCGGACGCCGGCGCTTTTTGTTTTCTTTCATGGCCTTCTCTATTTCTACACGGTCGAAACCGTTATGCTGAAAAAAACGCTGATCTTCCGACGCAATTACTGCCCGTTTCAGGTGATCCGATATTTCATTGTACGGCACCCATTTGTGATAACATTTCACCGATTCTCCTGCCGCAATCTGTTCAACCATGCGAATACCCATCAACGGGGTAAAAAAAACGGGAACAAACCGGTACGCAATCACCGCTCCTATGGACAGAATAAAAAACCACAGGACGATTTTTTTGAGCACCCTGACGATTTTTCTCATCACCTTTCTTTTAATTTGAATCGTACCCGCCAGCGACCGTTTTCATAATCGTGACTGATAATTTCAAAACGTCCTATTTCCGAAGTATGTTTTACATGTTCCCCGATACAGGCACACACGTCATAATCGCCGATGCGGACAATTCGCAGGGTTTCGGACACATCATCGGGCAATTTGGATAAATCTACAATTTGTGCTGCTTCATCCATAGGCATAAACTCTTCCGTAACCGCAAGATCGCTCATGATCACCGCATTCACTGCCTCTTCAATGGCTTGTACCGTTTCGTTGTCAGGTTGCCGGGAAAGAAAATAATCGCATTTGCTTTTCTTGCGCTCGATATGGGTATTTTTCGATCGTGCGCAGCCAAACATCCGGATCATGGTTTGATTCAATATATGCTCGGCCGTATGCATGGGCGGATATTCTTTTTTGTTATGATCGTTCAATTGCAATTCCATTGTATCGAATTTGAAGTTTCAAAGGTAATAAAAAGAGAAAAAACGGGCAATCCCAATTTGGGTGTGATACAAAGTTTTTGTCCTGTTTCTAAAGTTGATTATGGTGTTGAACCCATTCTTTACGCTATTCTTAGCGTCAATTTTAAGAAGGTAGTTAAATCATGTTATTTAAAAATTATCCTTATCTTTGTTTGAATAATAAACAAGATGCAATGAATCTTCAGCAAACGATTGATGAGCTGTTTTTATCGCAACGCAAAGAGTGGAAACTGTTGGATACAGCCATAAAACAATTGGATAACGTAAAAGTTAAAGATATTGTGTGGGGTGGAGATATTTCCGTAAAAGTTCAATTTAATCCGGCACGCATGGTGTCCACATCGGCAAAAATCGATAAGGAAGCCATCGAGAAGCGACCTTGTTTTTTGTGTCCCAAAAATCGTCCGAAAGAACAAAAAGGGATTCCTTTCCTCAATAAATACCTGATTCTCGCCAATCCCTATCCCATACTTCGCAATCATCTTACCATTTCGTTTCATTCGCATGTTGCGCAGCGCATCCGAAAAAAAATCGGAGATATGCTCGTCCTGGCCGAGTCGCTCCCCGATTACGTTGTCTTTTACAACGGACCCAAATGTGGGGCTTCTGCACCGGATCATTTTCATTTACAGGCAGGATTGAAAATGCCTATATTGCAATCGGGAGATAATGAACTTCGGTCGTGCCTCATTATCAAAAGTAAAACACGCAATGAAGCGGAAGACCGCTTTGAAGATGTCTATCGGTATCTCCATCGTTGCCAACCACAGGAAGATGAACCTATGATGAATGTGATTGCTTATATGGAGGGCGACACGTATGTTTTGCATGTTTTCCCACGTAAAGCGCATCGTCCCCGTCAATATTATTTGGAAGGTAAAGAACAATTGCTGATCAGTCCGGGTGCACTCGATATGGCAGGGCTCATTATCACAGTGAGGGAAGAAGATTTCGAGAAAATCACAAAAGAAGACATTGAGGATATCTATGCTCAGGTTTCGATGCCTGTGACATAGTTTGGTTATCTTTAACTTTAAGATTTTTATATTAACGGCTAAAAAACGAACTCGATATGGAGCCGATAGATACCTTTTTAAAAAAGATAAATGAAGATCTCGATTATAAAATTCCGGTCAATGCGTTGATTAGCTTTATTGACCCCGATACCGGAAAATTTTTGTGCAAATTGGCTGCAGACTTCATTAAATCGCAAACCTCGCGGTCAACTTTAACCGTACTCCATTTATCGATGAAGACAAAGCTGTTGAAATTGGCGATATTGAATATTACAAAAACGACTTTTACAGCGACATTGTCGAATTATATGAAAAAGAACAACTGTTGATTCGCATTTTTATACAGGTCTCGACCGATTATGTTGCAGACATTGTCGAGATGAAAGAAAAATATACCTGCAATTTGTTGCTTATTGGCGTTGAACATGAGGTCTTTTCATCTTTTTGGGAAGAAGATTATTTCAGATTGAAAAATTCGGTAGCCGACTCCATCATGATGGCAATTTTTGATAATCATGGTTTTCAACAGCTCAACCGTGTTTTTGTTCCTATTGTGGACAAAACCGATGTGTTTGTTTTTTTGTTTATTAATAGGCTGATTGTTCATGAAAAGGTTTTCATAATGATTTGGGACGCCATCGGCATTATTGAATCGGAGCCTGAAATGAAGAAGCTTTATCAGTATCTTTACAAAAAAAGCGAAGGGAGATTGGCATTGTGGAACAACGACAAAAAAATCGGCAACGATTACATCGCAGAGCACGATCTTGTTTTGATAGGAGCTGAAGGGTGGAAAAAACTGACATCATCGGCTGTTTCTTGGGCACATTCGCTTCCCTCTACGTTTATTGTGAAACCCGCAACAAATGAATGAGTATGACACATAAAGAAATACAAGACACATTAAAGACGATCTATTCGTATATCGAACAACGAGAGTTGAAAGATGCTTTTGACCACATTCGGTTATTTTTGAAAGATCAGAAAAACTGGACGCTTTCGGAAGATCTGACCGAGTTGGAGAATAACTATCGGTATATGATTCATTATTTTATCAAAGGTAACAAAGACCCTCAACAGCGCAACATTTACAATCAATTGTTGCGGCGCGCCTACACCTTGGCACACGATGCTGCCGAAAACCTTTGTTTGCAAAGCAGTGCCACCTTGTTTTTCGAGAAAGCGCGACTCACCCTGTTGCGGGGAGCTGTTTCGATGGATCAGTATCGTGAAATCATCGGTAAACAGATGGATACTTTTTCGTTTATCGATTTGCTGGAAGACGGCAACGAAAAAGAGTTACGCCTCAAATCGAATATGCAGGATCACGAACAAACGGTGGAAGATTTGTTCTATTCCGTTTTTGTTTCTCCTCGTGCCAATGACGATATGATCGCTTCATACCGTCGTTTCATGGAAGACGAAATTATTCCCGTGAACGATAAATGTATGGTTGTTTCTGCACTTACACTCAATATATTGCAGCGCTTCGACGGGAAGAAGATCGAATTTCTGCTGGATACTTGTAAGAGCGAGCATCCCGAAATAGCTATCCGCGCTGTGGTGGGCATAATTCCCATTTTTCAAACTTACGAATCGCGATGGGAACTTTATCCCGAATGTACCGACCGACTGAAGCTTTTGTCGGATGATCCCGTTTTTACCCGCAGGTTGATCTATGCCATTCTTCGATTTATTCAAGCACAGGATACCGAAAAAATAACCAAGAAGCTGACCGAAGAAATTTTACCTCAGATGATGAAGTTGACGCCGATCATCGGCAAAAAAATTAATCTCGACGAGTGGATGGGCGAGGGCGGAATGGAAGAAAAGAATCCCGAGTGGCAGAAGATTTTGGACGAAACGGGATTGACCGACAAACTGCAGGAATTTTCGAATATGCAGCTGGAGGGAGCCGATGTGTTTCATTTCACCTTTTCATCTTTGAAATCCTATCCCTTTTTCTATGAAATGAGCAACTGGTTCTTGCCGTTCGACTCACGACATTCGCAATTGCAGCAGCTTTTCAGCAACAAAGAAGAAGGGAAATCGTTGATCGAATCCATCGCCGAATCGCCGCATATTTGCAATTCCGACAAATATTCTTTCTGTTTCAGCATCATGATTATGCCGGAGCAATACCGCAAAATGATGATTTCGCAACTTTCAGCCGAAGGTGAGGAAGTTAAAAATATGCAGGAAGAAGAATTTTTATTGAAACCATATCAGAAGGAAGAAACCATCTGTCGGCAGTATATTCAGGATCTGTATCGTTTTTTCAAAGTTTTTCCCCGACGGAGCGATTTTATCGATATTTTTGCGTTGCCGCTCAATTATCACCGCATCAAGCCTTTTCATCCCATCACGATGATACCCGAAAACCTGCAACGCATCGCTTTGTATTATTTCGAAAAAAACCACTTCGAAGAAGCATTGGATTCGTATACCACACTTTCGAAAATAAGTAAGCCGAATGGTGAAGTTTGGCAAAAGATGGGCTATTGCCATCAAATGCTCGGCAACATTCGTGAAGCACTGGATGCTTATTTACATGCCGAACTCATCGAAGAAAACAATACCTGGGTGTTGCGCCGCATAGCCCAGTGTTACCGGTTGCTCAAAAAACCGACCGATGCGCTGCACTATTACCGACGACTGGAACAGCTGAAACCCGATGACCTGAATATTCAGCTCAACATCGGTCATTGTTATCTGGAATTGAAGGATTACGATACTGCCCTAAATTATTATTTCAAGGTAGAATTGTTGGACAGCAGCAATACCCGTGCCCTGCGGTCTATTGCGTGGTGTGCTTTTTTGTCGGGAAAATTCGATATTGCCCAAAAGTATTACAGGCGGATATTGGACGAAAAGTGCTATGCACACGATTATCTCAATGCCGGGCATGTGGAACTTTGCCTCGGAAACATGGTGAAGGCGGTGGAGCTTTACGAAGAATCGTTGAATATGACGGGAAATTTTTCTACTTTCAAAACCATGCTCAACGAGGATGAAGGTGAATTGCAAGAAGCGGGTGTGAATACGGATATTCTTCCTCTTTTGTTGGATAAAATCAAATACGACTTCGAAGAAAAGAACAACGCAAAAAATATTCGGCAATGAAAGGACTTTTAACTTATAATCCTGTATTGTTGGCATTTGTTGCTACGCTTTTCACTTGGTTTGTCACCGCCTTGGGTGCTTCAATGGTATTCTTTTTTAAATCGATAAACAAGAAAATTCTAAACTCGATGCTGGGCTTTGCTGCCGGAGTGATGATTGCCGCCTCCTTTTGGTCGTTGTTGAACCCCGCCATAGAAATGAGCGAAACAACGCTGTCGCATCCCTGGATGCCGGCCCTTATCGGCTTTTTGGCAGGAGGAACTTTCCTGTTTTTGATCGACCGCATTTTGCCTCACTTGCACATGGGATTATCGATCGATAAAGCCGAAGGTGTGAAAACTTCGTGGCAGCGAAGTATTTTGCTTGTCCTTGCCATTACGCTTCACAACATACCCGAAGGGTTGGCCGTAGGTGTGGCATTCGGAGCATTGGGCAACAATCCCGATTTGGGAACCCTCGCCGGAGCCATCACACTTGCCCTGGGAATAGGGTTGCAAAATTTTCCCGAAGGAGCCGCTGTATCGATACCGCTTCGCCGTGAAGGATTTTCACGGTTCAAGGCCTTTACATACGGACAACTATCCGGCGTGGTTGAGCCTATCAGTGCCGTTATCGGAGCCTTTTTGGTTACCGCAATTACTCCATTGCTGCCCTATGCCCTTTCTTTTGCGGCAGGAGCCATGATTTTTGTGGTTGTGGAGGAATTAATCCCCGAGTCCCAAACAGGAGGTGAAACGGATTTCTCTACTATCGGCGTTCTTTTTGGATTTGCCGTGATGATGGTGCTGGATGTTGCTTTCGGATAAAAAACACGTCTCAAACCGTGATGATCAATTTGGTTACCAAGCTCGAAAATCGGAATAAAAATGTCAATACTTTCTTGTTTTGGGATGGCGGTCATTGTGTCGATAACGATTTGCAGGGTTTATTAATGGGATCGGAGATATTACCTGTTATAAATCAAATGATAGTAGGTGATGTTCAGAATATTTCATCAATAGATGATAGATTGAAGTTGAATTTTGAGACAGACAATATAAATTGTACTATAAAAGAAGCTTGATGCGAACAGAATTTAAGGAAAATATTTTCAATTCGAATTTGATCCTGATTTTTTTTGTAATGCTAAATTTATAAATGATATTTTCGTTTTATATCAAATTCTAACCAGGTGATTTTGTCCGATCCTAAAGGAATGATTATATTTGTGCTGCAATAAAAACCGAATAATAAATATTGGAAATCATAATATAAATCCGTTTTCCGGTGCAACGTGGACAAGCTTACCAAAGAACAAAGAAGAAAGAACATGCAGGCCAACAAAGCAACAGGAACAAAACCCGAAATCATGTTGGCAAAGGCGCTTCATGTACGCGGATATCGCTATCGAAAAAATGACAAAAGTGTTTTTGGAAAGCCCGATTTAACCTTTAAAAAAATTAAACTGGCAATTTTTGTCGATGGTGAATTTTGGCATGGAAAAGATTGGGAAAAAAGGAAATACGATCATAAAACCAATAAAGAGTTCTGGTATCAAAAAATTGAACGAAATATTCAAAGGGACGAAGAGGTAAACGAAAAATTAACCAAAGAAGGGTGGCGGGTTTTACGTTTTTGGAGTAAAGAGATCGAAAAAAATTTGTTGGAGTGTGTTTTGCAAATTGAAAACGAAATAAATGCTTTAAAAATGAATTTAAAAGAAAAAATATCCATAAAAGAAGTCGGAGATATAAAATTAAAAATAAAATTGATCGAGGATGAGGGAGATAAGGAAGCAGCCTTTACCCATTATTTGCATAATCGAAAAAATGGAATTTCCCGATTTTACAAAAAAGAGGCAATAGAATATACAAAAGAAATATTGAGTTATAAATATCCTGAAGAAGAAATATCGACAGGTGTTGCTGAAGAAGCTTTGCAATATGGTATTTTCGAGATTTTTGATGTCCCTTTTCCTCCTCCTGAAAATCCTAAATTCAAGTTTATAGATTTGTTTGCAGGTATAGGAGGCTTTCGGATTGCTTTACAAAATTTAGGTGGAAAATGTGTATATAGCAGCGAATGGGATAAAGAAGCAAAGCGTACCTATAAAGCCAATTTCGGAGAAATTCCATTTGGAGACATCACAAAAGAATCAACAAAAAGTTATATCCCCGACGATTTCGATATCTTGTGTGCAGGTTTCCCCTGTCAAGCTTTTTCGATAGCAGGTAAACGTGGAGGATTTGAGGATACAAGGGGTACATTGTTTTTTGATGTTGCCGAAATCATCAGGAGAAAACAGCCTAAAGCTATTTTTCTCGAGAATGTAAAAGGGCTAAAAAATCATGATAAAGGAAGAACATTAGAAACTATTTTGAATGTTTTGAGAAATGATTTGGGATATTTCGTTCCGGAGCCGAAAATCATCAATGCAAAAGATTTTGGTGTACCACAGAACAGGGAACGCATTTTTATTGTGGGTTTTCATCCAAAAACAGGCGTCAGCGAGTTCAAATATCCCGAATCTGTAAATCGAAATGTAACTTTTGCCGATGTAAAAGAAGAAAACGTTGTTCCTACGAAATATTATTTGTCGACACAATATCTGCATACCTTGAGACTCCACAAAGAGAGGCATAAAAATAAAGGCAACGGTTTCGGCTACGAAATTATTTCTGACGATCAAATTGCTAATGCTGTGGTATGTGGCGGAATGGGCAGGGAAAGAAATTTGGTCTACGATGACAGGATAACCGATTTTACTCCTACAACCAAAATTAAAGGTGAAGTAAATCGGCAAGGGATAAGGAGAATGACACCAAGAGAATGGGCGAGATTGCAAGGGTTTCCTGATAATTTTGTTATTCCTGTTGCAGATGTTCATGCATATAAACAATTCGGAAATTCTGTTGCAGTACCTGCAATTCAAGCTACTGCAAATGAAATTATAAAATTGATATCGAAATAATGGGAAAATTAAATGATCTCGGAATCACCGTTGGAGTTAACAACAGAGCAGAAACAATCTTCGATAGCTTATTTCCCGATTTCATGAAGATTGAATACGAAATGCCTTCTCAATATGTCCGAAAATATTGGGATGCATATTCTTTAAATCCGGAAAGAAACAATAATTTAAACGGGAAAATATTCGAATATATTCTTGCTACATTATGCGTCAGAGAAGGAATTTTACCTATTTTTTTAAGTGCAAAAGTAGCCTTTGTGCCAAATGTTGTGTACGATCTCATGTTTTATGCAAACGAAAGAGGCCCGATATGCTTTAGCGCAAAAACAAGTTTGAGAGAAAGATATAAGCAGGCAGACTTGGAAGCGATTGCTCTAAAATATGTGCATAGAAAAGCGTTATGTTATCTTATAACACTTGATGAAAATGAGGCAAAGGGTACCAAAGAAAAAATCAAGAGAGGTGATATAATCGGCCTTGACAAGGTAATTGTTGCAACATCTGATGAGTTTGACGGACTTATCGGAGAGCTGAAAGGATATGAATTTTCAGATTCGCCTACCGTGAAAGTAATAGAGAGTAATTAGATTATTACCAAAGAAAAATTAGAGAAAATAAAATCCGATTAGTTTCGTGCTTGCAGCACTTTCGAAACAAGTGCAGATTAATTCTGCACTTGTTTTTTGGCAAAGATTACAGGGATACCCTCGGGCGGGAAAAGGCCCGGTAAATTAATACCCATATGACAATTGATCAGTTTTTCTGTTGCCTGGTCGATTTTGAGGAAAAGAACGGCAGGGACATCCATGATATCGCCTGAAATATCCAACCGATCATTTTCCAATTTCCATGTACCTGTAATTTCATCCACCATCCCAACACCCGGAATTTCGATGTTCAGAATCACCTTTGCACTCTTGTTCTCGTTAATCTCAACAATCATACCAATAAGGTCGTCATAGTTTGAATCGCCGGAGTTTTGAGCAGTCATTTCCCATCTTCCGACCAAAATATCTTCGAATGATGCCGCATCTTGAACAACATTGATTGTTTTTTCGATTGCTTCTCCTTTTACGGAAATTGTAGCTTCACGGTCCTCTAAAAGCATGTTAGGATCTACTGTCACCTTGAATGTTCCGTTTCCATTACCTGATGTTGGAAATACTTTACACCAATCGGAAGAACTTGAGCTCACTGTCCAACCGATATTGGATGTTACATTTACATCTGCGTTTCCTCCTTCGGCGGTCATTTCGATCTGACGGGTCGAAACATCCAGTTCGGGTGCTGCTTTTTCATCTTCACTGCACGCCATCATAATGGCGAGAAACAAAATAGTAAAAAGTGAAATTCTAATTTTTTTCATGATCCAAATTATTTAAGAGTTTGTAATTATGAATAATTTTATCACAAAACAAATGTAATCCGAAAAAATAAATAGTGGATCATCAAAGGGATATCCGGGCCTATATAGGTGTAAAGGGGAGAATGGGTGAAATGACTTACCGGATAAGTAAATCTTCAATGATTTTTACATATCCTCGTGAAACAGGAATGGTGGTTTGAATACCTATTATCGAGATTTCGTATGATCGACCTTTCTTTTTTATGCTCATCACATTTTGCAAATTGACCACAAACGATCGATGGCATCGAATACAGTTTTTTTCTGTAAATTCTGTTTCAATATTTTTCAGGGAAGTGCGAATTAATTCTTTTACTATGCGTTGTTCTTTTCGATAATATGCTATCACATAGTTGTCGGCAGATTCAAAATAGAGAAGATCTTCCGGTTTCACAGAAAGGCGAAGTCGCCCATGCTCATCCCGGATATTTAGTCTTTCCATGCCCGGATCTTTCTTTTTAATATCTCTATTTATAGAGACTATCTCCTCTTTTTCATTATGCATCTGAAGTATTATCAATATCAATGCTGCAATCAAATAACAAAGGGCGATAACTAATGCAACAATCTTTAACGTTTGAATAAACTCAATCCAATAACTGTTTGCAGGAACAGAATATAGGTAACTCAGAGGGAGTGTAGCAAATAATACGTCAAAGACAAAGCAAAAGAAAAAGTGATAAATTTTCAGTTCATTTTTACCCTTGAAAATAAGATACTGTATGCTCTGCGAGGCGAATAGAATGGCGACGCATAGTAAACACAACATTGGAAGTTGTAATCGTTTTACGGGTGAGGTGTAGATAATCCATTCGGATATATTGAAGGGGATAAAGAGAAGAAGGAAAAGAATACCAAAGAGAGACATTCCGGCTGCAAAAAACATCCGCTCTTTAAACGTAGTTAATAGAGGATAGGATCTATTTAGCGCCTTTTTCATACGTAAATTGTTTATATGTATTATTTAATTGATAATCTTTTAGTTATATAATATTTAATTGCTTATTCGTTTGAGTTTAGACAAAACAAAAGACAGCACTCATCTTTTAGATAAATGCTCCGGCTATCGGAAAACATAACAGATAAAGAAGTAATTTAAAATTTCATACGCGTGCTCGTGGCAACAGTCTGAGGTGCTTATCTGTTGAGATCAGTTTCATTTTCGACTTAGGTGTCTATAACATCTTGCGTCAGTAAACATCGACCTTTTACTCTTGTTTTCCGTTATGTCAAGTAAATGCTTTTTAAGCACCTGTAGGAATCAATGGTTTCGCAGGATCCAGCTGAACAGAATACCCCATCTTCTCCAATTCGCTCTTTAAATACTTTTTCCGTTTTTTCTCCATTTGGCTGTTCAGGTAATCCGCTCCCAGCTCATGGTATGGAACATTGTATTTCAGCATATGATATACTGATTTGAGAATGGAATGGGCAACAGCCACTATCGCTCTTTTTTTACCTCGTCGGGCGGCTAAACGATGATAACGGGCATGATAAAACGTATCCTTTGTACGCGATGCAGCCCATGCAGCTTCTGTTAGCGTTGTTTTTGCCTGTTTGTTGCCATGGGTGGTTCTACCACTTTTTTTTTACCCGCACTCTCATTATTACCGGGCGATACACCTACCCAACTTGCAAGATGCTTTTCGTTTGGGAAAACTTCCATGTCCAGCCCGATTTCAGCGATAAGATCTTCAACGGTTTTATGGCTTAATCCCGGAATCTCACGAAGGAGTCCCAATACATTTTCGTAAGGCGAAAGCATGTGCCTTATCTTTTGATTAAGCTCTTCAATTAAAGATTCAATATGCCGGTTGTGTGAACGGATTTTACCTAGCAGGTAGATGTGGTGGTCAGTAATATTACCATTACAGGCTTCCCAAATCTCCTCTTTGGTTGCTCTGATTTTTCCGTGATACACCTCATCTATATCCTGAAGGGTTACCTTTTTGCCATCGCACAGTTTGTCAATCAATCTTGTGGCTGTAATACCGGAGGTGTCGCTTAATACACTTGAGAGTTTCACGTTACAATCTTCCAAAATACGAATGATCCGGTTTTTGTTGGATGCCATGTCCCGGATTAATTTCTTACGGTAACGGGTTAAATCCCGTAACTCCCTCTGTTCGCGTGGAGGTATGAAACTTGGCTTTAATAAACCGGCAAGAAGAAGTTTACATATCCAGCGACTGTCTTTTTTGTCTGTTTTATGTCCCGGTACGTTCTTAACGTGCCGGGCATTGACAATCCAAACAGTAATACCGGTTGGTTCAAGGATATTATAAACCGGCTTCCAGTAAACACCCGTGCTCTCCATTGCCACGTGAGTAATCTTGTTTTCGACTAACCAGTCTTTCAATTCTGTCAAAGATCTCGTGAACGTTCCAAATTCACGGGTGGTACGTTCTAACCCTTCGCCATCTATGGTGGCTACTACCGTTTCCTTGTGTACGTCAAGCCCACACCCGCGGCTGACTACTTGTTCAAATGATACTGTTTCCATAATGCCTGAATCTTAAGTTCTGTTAGAGTTGCCGAAAGAGGCGAAAACAAAACTATAGAAATACAGGCAATGTTTAATCAAAGCACCTCAATATTTTCATGCGCTTGAGTGTTAAATCTTAACATGGAGGTTTTATTTTATTATATTTCTGCTTCATGTGTATTAGTCATGAATGGATTTGGCAATGTGATGCAAAAATAACACTTTTTTTATGAAAAACAAAATTGCGTAAAAAAAGCAGAAAAAACTTTATCGGCATCACCCGTGATGCCGATAAAGCCAATGTTTAGGTAAAGAACTTCGAAATTGACCAAGCTCTACCGGTTTCTGTAGTTAAGGTTTTGATTTTGTAAAGGGATAATCAAACTCCGTTTATTCCCGATCGGAAAAATTTCCAAATAACCAGAGTTGCTTCCTTCAATTGAAATGATTTTTATATCCGATTTCGGAGTTAAATCGATATGTATGTTTTTTAAAATATTTATGTTGGGCACATAAATGCGGGAAACAGACTTTTCGTTGTTTTCTTCCCATTCGACAACAAATTTACCGTTGTTGTAATCATTGTTGTAATGAAGTAATATTCCGTTCGTTTCCATCGGATAGTAGCGCGAAATCACTTTATCGAAATAGTCTTGTTTTTCGATATTCTCCCAGTAAGCCCAGTAAGTTTGCCCTGCCAATGCTTTTTCGATGATGCCGATAATGTGTAGAGCCGGTTGGAGATATTCACCTCCCATATAGTACGCACCCCATTCACCAACTACTATCGGCGTTCTTTTTTCTTTACCTGCTTCAAAAATACGTTCAAAAATCACCTCCACACGATTGTAATCGGGGTTTGCTGCTTCATCGGTGTCGGTCACTAAATCATATGCGTGTGGAGCATATACACAAAGCGGGTCATTATTGCCTTCTCTATCTTTTGGAATGAGGAAGCTGCTTTTTACTCCTAAATTGCAGAAATAGGAATGCTCCAGAAAGAGGATATGTTTTTTATTTACCTCACGTATCACATCGCGTACTTTTTGATAAAATTGGCTCAAGGGACCCTGCTCAAATGCACACACTTCCTCATAAGCACTATCTACTATTCTTCTGTAACTTTCCTTTTCATTCAGCGTTTTTAATGCTTCAATTCGTTTTGACTCATTACCCCACATTTCGAGGAGTTCCTTCTCGGAAAGGGTATTACCGGTACTTTCAGCTACAATAGTTCCATATGTTTCAAGGAGTTTATGAAGTATTGTTCGACTCTCTGAACCACTAAAAGGCTCATTCATTATATCGAATCCTATCACGGAAGGTGAGTTGACATAACGTTTCGCAATCGTCTTCCAAACAAAGATATAATGATCTTGAATTCCCACTCCATCCGGTGCCGCAGCGTTATTCCAAAAATTATCAAACGCTTTATGGATCGCAGGGCTTAACAAGTAGGCATCGCTCCATATATCTCCCGTTTTGTGTGGAAGTCCTTCATCGAGTGTTGCCCAATCAGGAGCTCCGTTTCCATATTTTCCGCCATAGAGATCCTGATGCATGTCAAGTATCAGTTTGATACCATTTTCTTCGGCCAACCTGACTCGTTTATCTACCTCTTTCAGGTATTTCTCATTTATTTTTCCCGGCTCGGGTTCAACTCCCCTCCATGAAAGCCCGAAACGAACGCAGTTGATACCACGGTTTCGGAATTGTCTGAAAAGTCGATCATCGTTTACGTTGTCGTAATATTTGTTCGGATCTTTTGTAACGTAATTAATTCCGTTCAAAATCACTGTACGACCTTTCTCATCTACAATCCGATTACCGTCAACAGACAAGAAGTTTTTATCGGGCTTTGGCCCCGATTGACATGCTCCAAACCACAAGAGGCTCGCAAGAGCGAGCACTCCACTCATTCTACAATAATTCATATTTTACAATATTTCAATATAATATTTTAAGATTTTAATTTATAATTTATCCCACCAAATACGTGTGGAGAGTGCATCGGCACCTTGGTGTTGATTTGCCTCCTCTACATGTTCGCGATTGATGCTGTATTCTTCTGTTGGGTAGGTAAAACGGCGTGGTATCCTCCCTTTGTTCGGACTCCCGTCGAACAAGGTGGGGAAAAGATACGGATAGCCTGTTCGCCTCCAGTTGGCGTAACTTTCATATCCGTTTAAGAAGGTTGCTACCCAAAACTCTGTCCCAATCAGGTTGAGTTTTGCTTCTAATGTTTTCGCTTTTTCATAAAGATTTTGAGCCAAATAGTTTTCAATCCTTTCATCGGAAATGATTCCGTTTTCACCATATATTGCCATTTGTTTCATGGAGGAACGAACCGCATTCTCATAATGTTCTTTTGCATCACCGTCGATCCAATCTTTCAGAATTGCTTCGGCTTGAAGGAGCTCCACTTCTGCATGTGTAAGATGAACCATTGGGGCATCCATTTGCAAAATAGTTGTGGGATTGAATGTGGAGTATTCAGCCAGCGACTTGTAATCGGGCTCTGCTTCGTAAATAGTCAAAAAGTCGTATCCGTTTGGCAACCCTTTCTGTTTGTCGAAATCTGTTGTTCCATCGGGGAGTGCGGCATAAACATATATTCGTGGATCAGTGGTAGTTTTAAGTCTTTCCATGAAAGTTTTGCTGATTTTTACCGTTCCGCTTCCAACAAGTCCGTGGCCTTTAAAGACAGCACTCAGCGGATTTTCGGTGCCTCCTTTTCCTGCTACATGCTGTATCATACAGATATCCGAAGGATCATTCATGACTCCTCCTTTAATTGCTTTTTGTACGGTTGCTTTCGCAAAAGAAGGATCAGCGTGTTCCATTCTCATACCCAGACGAAGAAGAAGCGAATTTCCAAATTTTCTCCATTTTTCGATGTCTCCTTTGTAAATAATATCACCTGCTATTCCGGGTGCAGAAGGATTCAGAAGGGAGAGCCCGGTTTCGATATCGCGAATCATTCCCGAATATATTTCGCTCTGACGATCGTATTTGGGATAATAAATTTGTGTTCGGTAGCCGTTTCCTGCCTCTGAATAAGGTATATCGCCATAAAGGTCGGTGATACGGTGAAAAAGAAACGATTTCCAAATTAGTGCAACCGCATAAGTGTTAACAAAGTCTTTGTTATCTTGAGTACGGTTAATCAGTTCCTGAACATTCTTGATGTAGGAATTGTAACTTTCTATAAAAAATACTCCGAGCATTTCGGTTTCCAGATATTTGTCTCCTGCCATTTCTTCGCGTTCCAATGAAGCGGTTTGTTGTACCATCATCATGCAATAACCAACCTGTACGCGTTTGCTTATTCCTTGATTGCTTGTATATAGTTGTGAATAGCTTAGCAACGGTCCCGGTTCAATAGTCGTGCTGTTATTGGGATTAATGTTCTTTTCATCAAAATCACACGATAGAAAACCAATCGTGAGAAGAAGAGTAAGGAATGGAAATAAATATTTTGATTTCATAATTGTCTGGTGATTAGAAGTGAATATAGAGATTAAAGCCCCAGTTTCTGCCGGCAGGAAGCCCCCACTGCTCAAGTCCTTGCTCGTTACCGATTGTATAGCCCGATTCAGGATCGACCATCGGTATTTTACTGTAAAAAGTATGAAGATTACGCCCAACGAGAGAAAGCGATATTTGGGATAGTCCCATTTTCGCAATAAATCGCTTTGGAAGGTCATAGGATAGGGCCATTTCCCTCAATTTGATAAATGATGCATCATAAACAAATTCTTCGGCAATATTATTGGCAATATACATGTAGTAATCCATTGCAGGAACAGCCACCTCGTTTGGAGTTCCATCCATTTTAACACCTTTCCCGATTACGCCGTTCTCTCTCCCTTGCAAGGTGTTGACATGAGTTCCGAGAAAGTAAGCCATATCATTGGTCCCTGAAAAAATGCTTCCGCCAAACTTACTGTCGACAAGTAAATAGAGTGAAAAGCGACTGAAAGTGAAAGTATTTCCGAAACCAATTGTGTAAGGGTGCACTCCCACTCCTAACTTTTTGATTTCTCCTTTAACGGGGAGACCGTTTTTTCCGTAAACAATATTGCCGTTTTCGTCACGAACGTAGGATGATCCTTTGATAATTCCGTACGGCTCCCCGACCTCCTGATAGATATAGGCAGGAGTACCCTCATCTCCGGCTGCCCCTGTTCTGCTGTTTGCCATGATAAAACTATTTACACGATCGGTAATGCGAACAATTTTGCTCTTGTTGTAAGAAAAGTTGACTGCGGCATTCCATTTGATTTTTTTGGTTTCCAAAGGTGTGGCAGACAATAATAGTTCCACTCCTCTATTGTCGATTTTACCCGCATTCACAAGAGCATGACTGTATCCTGAAGCAGAAGAAATTTGGGCGGTGACAATATCGTCTCTTGTATTGCGGACATAATAAGTAAAATCAATTCCCAGCCGGTTATTAAAGAACCGGACGTCGGTTCCCGCCTCATATGATGTGGAAGTGAGTGGTTTCAAATTGGGGTTAGGAATGGTTGAGTTACTAATGGATCCTGTGGGATATCCATGAATCGTTTCTCCATACCCATAGGTTAAAGTCAAATTATAAGGGCTGACGGAACCGCCCGATTGTGCCCACGATCCTCTCACTTTCAGGAACGACAACCAAGAAGGCAGGTTGAATGCTTCACTTATCAGGTAACTCACTCCGGCAGATGGGTAAAAAATATGATTTGGTGTGGTTTTTCCTTTCATCGAAAGAGCGGAGAACCAGTCATTACGTCCGGAAAAAGTAAGAAAGAGCAGGTTGTTGTACGAGAGCTCAATTTGTCCGAAGAGCGAATTGATGTAATTTTCCCATTTGCTTTTCCCTCCACTTGTAGTTTCGGTATTGCCAATGACGTTGAATCCGGGCTGAATAAAACGATCTCCATATGCACCGATCGATTCACTCCAAGCCATCATGCTGTTCCATCCGACAAAAGAAGTGAACGACCACGCTTCATTTAACGATTTATTGAACCCTAATAAAGCTTCTGCGTTGACTTCTCCGGAATATGAAGAGCCTTCGCTTATGGAGCCCGGGCGATAATAACCTGTTCCTTTGGGAAGAATGTTTTCTGAACGTCGATTGATGATGTCGCCTCCTATACGACCTCGCAGATACCAGTTTTTATTTATATCGTATTGTAGTTGTACGGAACTGAAAATGCGATCTTTTGCATCTTCTTGATGACGTTTATATGCTATAAAGTAAGGATTTGCAAAATATACATACGCATCGGAGAGAAGGAGTTCATTCCCCGAGGCATCGACTGCAGGAGCAAGACTTCTTATATCGATGTTGGGGGGTAATGTCCAAAGAAGGACATTTCCGTTGCTTGCGTAATCATTTACGTTTTGCCTGTTTTTTACTCTTTCGCGCATATAGATTACGTTGGTTTGAAATGTGATACCATGAGAGAGTTTGGCAGTAAGATTTAAAGAAGCGTTGTTTCTTCCCATTTTTGAGTTGGGATAAAGATCGTTATATCGTTGATCTCCCACAGATACCCTGTAAAGAACATTTTCATCTCCTCCGGAGATCGATAAATTATTGTTCAATCTCCATGCATTCTTGTAAAAGTTGGAGAAGTTTTTCTTTCCTACGGCAACATAGGGACGAAATACACCGTCAAACTGAATAACATCCGATCCATCAAGTTTACCTCCCCAGCTTGCCGGTCCGCTAAGCATGGTCATCTCAAGGGTAGCCGGAGCAGTTCCTGAGAGCCCTTGCCCATATTCATATTGGAAATCGGATGTTTTAACAACGGGTCTGTCGAAGGTATAAGAGCTTTTTAATTCAACGTTTACACCCCCTTTTACACCACGTTTTGTTGTAATGATAATGGCTCCATTTGCTGCTCGTGAACCATAAAGAGCTGCTGCGGTACCCCCTTTTAATACGGTCATACTCTCAATATCGTCGCTGTTGAAAGAGGAAATTCCGTCTCCGCCGTCGACACCACCCCAAACGCCGGGCTGCCCGTAATTACTATTGTCTATGGGTACACCATCAACGACATAAAGCGGCTGGTTGTTGCCAAATGAGCCGTTTCCACGGATCGTGATTCGGGTAGAACCCATTACACCGGTAGTTGGCCGTACAACATTAACACCGGAAACTTTTCCGGCAAGTTCTGCTGCCAGGTTGGACTCTTTTACTAAAAAGGCGTCCTCTTTCAGCTCTGTAACAGCATAAGCGAGGGCCTTTTTTTCTCTTCCCATACCTAAAGCAGTTACTACTACCTCGCTCATCATAATCATATCCTCCTTCATCACTATCTGCAAAGGAGAATCTGTTGCTTGACGTTTTACAGGAACGAATCCGACAAAGGAGAAAAGGATTGTGCTTTCCCGGGGCGCTTTCAATGAAAAATTGCCATTTGCATCGGTAACTGTACCGATGGTACTCCCTTCTACTTGAACAGTCACTCCCGACATCGGGAAACCTTTCTCATCCGTAACAGTTCCCAAGACTGTTATTTGATTAGTTTGTGCCCGAAGCATCGAGAAGGAAATGGCAAGTAAAACACATAGATTAATAATTCGTGCCATACAGTTGTATAAATTTTAGGTTATTGAATTATACTCCTTAAACCATACAAATGTATGACGGAAAAACGATGATATCAAGCAGTTAGGGGTGAATGAAGCTTATTGGGTATGAACAGGTCAAGAAAGAGATAAAGGGGCGAATTGCTTCGTTATGGTAGAAATTAAATGTGATAAAAAGCGTTTGTTTCGATGAAATCATAGACACGGGGAGGAACAAAGGCGCGCACGTTTTTCCCTTCTTTCAGGCTGTTGCGAATGAAGGTAGACGAAATTTCCACAACAGGTGCTTCAACAAAACGAATATTTTCGCGCAGCTCTTCCGGAATGCGAACCTCATATCCCAAGCGCGGATAAATCAGCATCTTGAATTCGTGCTGCAAGCGTTTGTATTCTTTCCACCGAGGCAGATCGTTCCAGTTGTCGCCACCCATAATCAGCGTAAATTCCTTATCGGGATTTTCGTGGGTCAATTTGGTCATGGTATCGATGGTGTAAGAGGGGAGAGGCATATGAAATTCGATATCGGAGACTTTCATCCCTGCGTAATCTTCAACGGCCATCTTTGTCATTTTGAGCCGCAACTCGTCATTGAGCAGATTTTCGGCATTCTTCAGCGGATTGCGGGGCGATACCACAAACCACACTTCATCGAGATAAGTAAATTCCTTCATATAATTGGCTATCATCAAATGCCCCATGTGTATGGGATTGAACGAACCCGCCAATATGCCGATTTGCTTTTTTTTCATCGCCTTGTTTTCGGCAAATTTACATGATATTTTTTAATTTGCGAGCAGAGAAACCTAAATTCCATTTTGCTTATCAATTTGGTATATTGTTGGGTGCACGGATTCATGAGAAAAAAGCAATAAAAAAATCGACGTACCTTTTTCGAGTGCATCGATTTTATTCTTGTTGTTTCCTAATTCTTTAAATGATTCTTTTAAGGTTTCTTTTTGAACAACGAAATTATCCAGAGCAACAAAACGGCACCAACCAGTGCAGTAATGAAATTTCCGATGAGACCGTTGCCTGTCGAGATACCTAAAAGACCAAAAACCCAACCGCCGATAACGGCACCGATAATGCCTACAATGATGTTGACCAAAAGACCGAAGCCCCCGCCTCTCATTAAATTACCTGCAAGCCATCCGACTACGCCTCCGAGAATGATGAATCCTATCCAGCTCATGAG
>Ga0116169_1000420_pt1 | contig 44802 bp, 33 predicted proteins | sample AD_UKC130_MetaG_FD_89796 | JGI IMG/M metagenome (GOLD analysis project Ga0116169, IMG submission 89796) | Active sludge microbial communities of municipal wastewater-treating anaerobic digesters from Canada - AD_UKC130_MetaG | ecosystem: Engineered > Bioreactor > Anaerobic > Digestate | place...
CAGCTCCGGCTTCAATTGCCCAGCGGATAAAATCATATTGCTTCTCAAACATTCCTGAGTGAACACTAACTTTCTTTTCGTGGTTGTGAACTTCTTCGATCGCCCCCGTGATCTCGCTTCTGGAATACGGAGGGAAAAGTTTAACGAAATCAGCACCCCGCCTTAACTGCTCCCTGACACCCCTGCGCCACTCAGCTTCACCATCGGCAATAAAGCCATTTCCGCTTCCATGACCGCCCGTACTGGTGATCCCTTGCCCGGCAACAATCGGCCTCGACCCGACAAATAAACCTTCCCCGAAGCCTTTTTTGGCCATGATCGACACGTTGCTGGGCGAATTGCAGTCCCTCACCGTGGTTATTCCCGCTAAAAGAAGTTGATTGAGCCTGTAAACCGCTCGGAAAGACATTATGGAGTCATTGCTTAGAGACGTATCATACCTGGTAGGAGCAAAGGAGGTCATATGCATATGGCCATCGATCAGCCCTGGAATAACTGTTTTCCCGGCGACATCGATAATCTCTGCATCTTCTGGTACAGAAACCTGGCCAGCCTTCCCGACCGCTTTGAATTGGCCTTCGCTGATGACGATGACTGCGTTTGCATAAGCGGGGGCGCCAGTCCCGTCAATTAGTCTGACATTGGTAAAAACCAGACTTTTCGGCTTCTCTTTTGGCCCCTCCTGTCCTCCCCAGGAAAAAAGAACAATAAAAAAAATCGCCACAAATGACAAAATTTTTGAATTACGCAAGATTGTTGCCTCCTTTCTATCAGACTGGCAAAGAATCTTTCAGAATGATAGGCCCAAACTGATATTTAATTTCTAATGTATAATATGTGTTCGCCCGCAAAAGCAAATCATATACGACCCGCTCCAATTTTCCCATCAACATTTCTTTCCAGCACGAAATTCAGAGAAGGGACAACGATCTACATCGACAGTTATCGCCATTTAATCGCCTCTCAAAAGCCAAGACGCACACCCAGAGACCACTCAGCGGTCGGCGCTGGTTGATAAGAATTTCCATCCGGATCAGGTTCTGTAAATCCATAGTAAAGCTCGTTAAAAATGTTACGGCCTGACAATCTTACTTCGAACGGTGTTCCTCTGAATTCGAACCGGTAAGCCGCTCTGAAGTTGACCAGAGTATAAGGATCGGTCCGGCCATAGCCATTAGGCAGAATTCTGTTGGTCGCATCAATATACCAGGCGCTAACATATTCGACAGCTGCTCCCAGTGTGAATCTTTCTGTCAGGCGATACTGCGCGTCAACATAAAGCTCGTGCTGCGGGATATTTGGCACCCAGGTTCCATATAGGGTCTCGCCAGTCAGGGTATCTACTTCCTCATATTTAAAATGATAATAAGTATAAGCTGCCTGGATGACAAGATTTTCTAGCCCCGTCCAGGTGATAGAAGTTTCCACACCATATCTTTTGGTTGAGCCTACGTTCCCATAAAAAGTTTCGAGCGGCCGATCAGGCAGACGATAACGCCCAAAATCGTTTTTGGTTTTAATATGAAAGACAGCCACATCATAACTCAGCTTATTACTAAATGTCCCTCGCGCCCCAACTTCCTCACCATGTGAGGTTGCCGGCACCAGCTCGGTGTTGTAGCCACCATAAGCATAGGGATTATTGACCAGCTCTTCTGTTCCAGGCGGGACAAAGCCTGTACCCCAGCTGGCATAAAGGCCAAAATTCTGCAGAGGATTCCAGGTCAGGCCAACCCTCCCTGTTACCCGCTCATAAGACACTTTCCCTGATAAATCATTGTCATCCGCCTGAAGATGGTCCTCAAGACGGTTGCTCAGATGATCATAACGGACAATCCCCGAGATACCCCACTTCGAGCCAAAATCAACACGGTCCAGCAGAAATACACCGATAGCATCTTGATACATATTCTGGTCTGATTGAAAATCGGGACCTTCCACGGCGTTGCCCAGATTGGGGTGCTTGAATTCATCAATTGCCTGATAGGCGTAATCAAGGCCAAAACTTAGATAATTTTTAATGGCACTCTGCTCGCTTTCCTCATCCGTCCCACCCAGTTGACCAAGCCTGGAGCGGTGATTCAACTGAATGGTCAAGCCAGGTGTGTCGAACTGGCGGTGGATTACAGACGACGGGACAGCCTCTCTGTATTGAGTGTGCCGGTAATAAGCTGAAGCGTTAAGGTCAAGATTATCAGAAAGTTCAATCTCAGCGGTGGCTCCATTGGTCACGCGTTTGGTGCGCTGATACTCGTTATAGGTATAAGAATCGGGATTGGCCAGGCGGCGTAGATTTTTCTCGTCACTCATAAACCAGGCCAGGTTGAGCCCTTCCGGGTTCTCATTGAAGAAATTTGTCCAGCCAGCTACATATGTGATTTTAAGCCGCGGGCTCAGGTTAAAAATAAACTTGCCCCAGGCATTATCGGCACTGTAAGCAGAATGCTGTCGATAGCCGTCACCACTGAGGGTTGAACCACTGAGATGATAATTCATGATGCCTGTCGTGCCGCCTATCCCGGCCTGAGCCTTTTTCAGACCAAATCCACCGCGGACAATGGTCGCACCATAAGAAAAAGGCTCCGGACCGCCGTCGCGGGTAAAAACATTGATAATTCCACCTGAAGAACTAGAACCATAGAAGGCGGCAGCCGGTCCACGCAGGACTTCTACCCGTCTGACAGTTGACCAGTCAATGTCATAAAAGTCAGAGACATAACCGGAAGGATCAGTCAACGGAACACCGTCGACCATCGCCCTGATGCCTCGCGTGCAACGTTCGGTCAAGATGCCCTCACCACGGATAGAAATGTGAACGCGCTCGCCGTCGGCCTGGTTATCAACCTTGACACCAGGAACAAGCTTCATGACTTCATCAATGCCAATTGTCCTGGGAATATTTTCAATGACTGAAGATTCAACAACAGTCGTTGCAGCAGGATTCTGCTTTAAAGGAATTTCAAGGCGAGGAGCCGTAACGATGATTTCATATTTATCAACTATCTGTTTTTCATCCTCTTTTGCTTTCTTTTCATCCGTAACTTGAGAAGCAGAAGAAGTTGAAGAAGGTAACTGAGATAAAGGCAAAGAATTTGAGGACGGGCAAAGTTCATCCGCCGATACTGTCTCGCTTTTTGCTGGATGGATCTTTTTATGACTATCCCTATCTTTCTCTTGTCGTTCACCCGGCTGGTCTGTTGTCTGAGCGGCATCCGAACTGGACGAAAAGTCACTCCAACCGCCCGGCGAATCATCATCGTTTACTTCTGAACTGAGGTAACAGGAATTACCAAATTGTGCATGATCAAACGTTGAGGCCAGCAGTTCTCCGGATAGATAGCCCGCAATAGATATTGTAAAGCAAATTATAACCAAAGCCAGAACCACAGGCTTAGGAAAGCCTGAAAAAGCTTTTCTGGATAAAGACTCGCTGGGAAGTTTCATTAGCGGCCTCCTTGATATGATATCTAGTATATTATATTCACAATACCAGTTGCAGTTCAAAAGTTTTTTTTAATAAACATATTGCAAAATTATTACAGTTTTTTTTCTTTTAGCAGTTGGATAATTCCCTGCTCCTTCATAAGTGCTTCGATCTCGTCACTTTCTCTTGGAATACCTGCAGTCAGGTTTTCGCAACCATTCTTGGTAATAACTACCGTATCTTCAACTCTTACACCCAGATTCTCTTCAGGAAAGACAGCTAAAATATCACAAGCAAAAACCATTCCTGGCTTCAAAGGTTCTCTTCCGGCCTCACCGCCCACATCGTGGACAGCCTCACCAACATAGTGACTGCAGCCACCGCCTCGTCTGGTCATGATTTTAAAAGCATCCTTAGACAGATCGTAGCCCTTTTTCTTAAGAATTTTTTTTACCTTTTCATTGACTTCATCACCTGTTATTCCTGGCCGATAAAGAGAGAGGCAAGTTTTTTCAACCTCATTGCAAGCTTCATATATTTCGCGTTGTCTTGAAGTAAATTTGCCATTGGCCGGCCAGGAGGCAGAAATATCTACATCATAATAACCGAGGTCTGGCCCTGCATCCACTACCAGAAAATCTCCTTCCTGGAGAAGCCGATTATGCTTATAATAATGCAGGTAAGGATGGTTCTCAGCAGAGCTTATTATTATATTGTAAGCCAAATCCTGAGCTCCTTCTTTTTTACAAAGATACTCAAAAAGGGCAGCCAGCTCATATTCATGAATACCGAGACGAGTGGCTTTCATCATTTCAATATGAGCTTTGACTCCAATACGGCCAGCTTGCCGCATCAATTCTATCTCAGCTGGAGACTTTATCAGGCGCAGGCTGGTTATCAGCGGAGAACAATCCTTTATATCTCTACCAGGAAATCTTTCTTTTAGAAGTTTTACGAATTACTTTTCCCTGGTAAGCCTCCCGTCCCAGGGATTAAAAGTCAAGTTGCGCTCGAGAACCATTAACTTCTCCAAGGAGGTTTCCCTCATTAGTTCTTCGGGATTAAAAGACGTATAAATGGCATCAACACCTGAGGCCAGTTGTGAAAGATAACTGGCAAATCGCTCGAGGGGAAAACATTTTTCAATGCCTGTATATTCCACAGGGCTATTGACCAGGTCAAGGCTAATATTTTCTGCTTTAGCCTGCCTCTCCTGAATACTAAAAAAAGTATGCTTTCTTTATGTTTACCATCTATGATTAAAATTGAATCAGGAACCTCAACTCCTGTAAAATACATAAAATTGTTGTTTTGAAAATAAGGGTTATAACCTGTTATTTCCTGAGCCCCTAAGATTACAGCAGCTCCGTTATGAATCATCTTCATTAAATTTTCTCGGCGTGATGCTTATTTAGATTTTTCAAAAGCAAGAGCAGTCGAAGACGGGGCTAAAGCAAAAAATCCTAATAAGACTACTATTAAGAATCTTTTAAAATAGTTTTTCATTTGATTTACCTTCTTTGTTTTATTCGATATTTTTATCTGCAAACACTGTGCTTTCCATTTGTTTTATTTTGGAGTGGGTCCGGCTGGCAGATTCCTTTTTAAATAATCGGTCAGAACAGAATACAAATGCCTGGTGGTATTTTCGCCTTCGCTGATGGCGTGAGTGCGATTGGGGTAGGACATCAGCGTAAAGAGTTTGTTATGCCTGACCAGCTCGTTGATGAGAACTTCGGTATTTTGATAATGAACATTGTCATCCCCTGTTCCGTGAGCTATCAGCAGGTGTCCTTTAAGTTGATGGGCAAAAGTAAGGGGCGAGCCGTTTTTGTAGCCCTCTGGATTATCCTGCGGTAAACTCATGTATCTTTCCTGATAAATCGAATCGTAGAGTCTTTGATCCGTCACCGGCGCCACCGCCATTCCCAGGCTGTAGATTTCTGGATAACGAAATATGGCATTAAGGGTCATGGCTCCACCTCCGCTCCAGCCCCAGACACCAATTCTCGCCGCATCAACATAATTGAATCTGGCACAAATCTCCTGGACCGCCCTGGCCTGATCAGAAGAAGCCAGAATCCCCACCTGCTTATAAATGCTTTTCCTCCAGGCACGACCTCGCGGAACGCGCGCGCCGCGGTTGTCGACACTCATTACAATGTATCCCTGCTGGGTAAGCATCAGATGCCATAGATAGCGGCTCCCACTCCAGGAATCAACCACCGTCGAGCCCCACGGTTCCCCATAGACGTAAAAGAGAACAGGATATTTTTTCGCGGCATCAAAGTCCGGTGGTAACATCGCCCAGGCATCCAGCAAGACGCCCTTGCCAATATCAATTCTGAAAAAGCTGGCCTGGCCTTTTTCAAGCCGGTCAATTTTATTTTTAAGCGAGGCATTTTCAACCAGAACTCTTTTGGTTTGATGCCCGTTGACCTTTATCAGTTCAGTTACGGGAGGAACTCCAAAGCGTGAATAAGTGTGAAAAGCCCACTGACAGTCGCGAGAAAATTGATAGCTATGAGTCCCGGTCTGCTCTTCGGGCGAGACGAGCTCCGGGCGACCCCGGCCATCGAGGCTGACTTTATAAAGACATCTCTGAGTCGGATTCTGCGGTGAAGCTATGACATACAGGAAGCCCCGCTTTTCATCCACACCAACCACCTCTTCAACGTCGTACCCTCCGGGAGTCAGGAGCCTTACTTTTTTATCAGCCAGAGAAACTGCATAGATATGACGCCAGCCATCGCGCTCACTTACCCAGAGGAATTCTTTTCCTGGCTTCAGCCAGCGGAGCTCAGGAATCGGCTCCACCCAGGCTTCATCACTGTCAGTGAAAATGGGCGTCACCTCGCCTGTTTTACTGTCACCTGTCATGACCGTAATTTTATTCTGCTGGCGGTTAAGATACTGAAAAATGATCAGGCCCGGGAGAGAAGTCCAATCCATTTGAGGCACATAGTTCTCGTCCGGTTCCCCGGGTAGCTTTAACCAGAGAGTTTCTCCGCCTTCCGCGCTGACCACACCCAGGCGGCAGGCTGCATTGGGCTGACCTGGTTTGGCATATTTAAAAGAAACAACCTGCGGATAAAGGGCGGCAGTGTTATTAATCATCTGAAAAAGTGGTTCTTGCGTGGCATCCAGTTGCCAGTAAGCAATATAGCGGCTATCCGGGCTCCATCTAATTCCACTGCGCAGGAAGAGCTCTTCCTCATAGACATAATCAAAGTTGCCATTAAAAATATCTTCGCTGCCATCGGCCGTAATTTGAACGAGCCTCGAGGTGGACAGGTTTTCTACATAAACATTGTTTTTATAGACGTAAGCAACTTTTTCGCCATCGGGTGAAAAGGTAGCTACGGTCAAAGAGCCCGGTTCAAGCTTGGAGCCGAGTTTTTTAAACTCTTTTGATCCGCCATCATACAGCCAGTAGTCACCAAAAGTCTTATGGAAAACGCGCCTGGAATTGGAGAGAATCAGAAATCGTTTTTTGGGATAAGAAACACTAAATCCATCTATCTTGATCGGCCTGGATTCGCCGACAGGGATGAGACTTTCAGCCGGAACAATAATTTCTCTTTTCCCTTCAGGGCTATAACTAACAATATCCTTTAAAGAAGGTGATGATTCATTGTTTTCCAGGGTTAAATAGCCTGAACTATCCGGCAGCCAGATAACCTGATTTAAACTCTGGGCCGAAAACTCGGCAGAAGCAAAAATCCTGTCTATTGATAACCGGCTTTCGTCGGTACTGGTGTTAGCAGCCTCCAGGTTTAAAAAAATGAGAAAAATATTGGTAATAAAAACCGACCACTTGATTAATTTTTTGATCATAAAATTCTCCTTTAATCTCAGGCTGATCTATGCAAAAGAAATAATATTCAATAATGTGGAGAAGCGGCGAGTTCCATCTTTGAAGTAACGACCTGCTGCAGATAATTGGTCGGGGATAAGACAGGCGCGATAAATAAGTAAACTTCTCAAAATGAGACTCTTTTGCTTTTATTGGAAGAATAGAGCCTTTCTTTGAAAAAAATAATCCATATCGCTTGACTTAAATATTATGATCTCGGTTTGGTTCGTATTTGAGGACCAATTGATAAATGTGGCGGATTTTATGTCCATCTTTCCTTGCCTTAAGATGCTTTCATCTGCTGTGTAAGCTGAACTATATCTCTACCCTGACCACCGGCCCTTTTATATTAACCAGCTGGATGTCAGATTTTTATAAACAATAACAGCTAAGACACTTAGCTAATCCTGGTTAAATACTTTCTGAATACCTCTAAAAAAAGGAAGGGGGAGGATTTCTCCTCCCCCTTCATAGACTCAGACACCCGTCATTTAGAACTCATAACGCACTGACAAGCGAAATACACGGGTCAGGTTACTGATGCTGGTAATTCTCTTATAGTTGGCACTGGGAGTGTAAGTTCCGGTAGTCGCATTGTTATCAGTCGGCCTCCAGGTTCCACCCGGATTCTGGTTAATGTTGACATAGTAGTTGCCAAAAAGGTTGTAAACATCAAGAAAAACGCCCAGGCTGCCGAGCTTTCCAAAGCGGAATTTTTTCTCCAGTCTGAAATCGCAGTTTTCATAAGTGTAATATCTTCTGGAAGCCTGCGGTTCAGTGTTTACGCCATAAGAAGAGCTCCGGTTGAGGTCTATGCCGTTAGCCGTGGCCCAGGCCTGAGGAACATAAACGGTTACACTCCGCTGCCAGGGAAGTCCACTGTACAGGTTGAAATTGAAAGAAGCAAAAATGCCAAGAGGAAGATTGAAGGTTCCATAGAGTTTAGCAACCAGTGGTCGATCAGCATCAGTCATCCGACCATCATTATTAACAAACCAGTTAGCACTATTTCCAGCCGCGCCGTAACCCCAGATGTTGTCATAGTTACCGAGCATGTTGCCCCAGGTTTTGGAGATAGTTACAGAACCACCCAGCTGCCAGCCTTTCGAATAGCGTTTTTGAAAAGCTATGTCCACACCTGAATACTTGCGATAAGCTTCCGGTATGTTGGTCAGGACTCTTAGCATTTGGGGAGCATCTGATTTCATAAAGTACATATTGACTGTCTGAGCTGGAAATTGGTCTATGGCCGGAACGGTGGTGGTAAAAGGCACCCAGTAGCCGTCATCGGGATGATACCAGTACTCACCTGTTTCAAAATCATAAAGAGCATCATCAACCATGTTCTTCTTTTCTTTGTAGAGGTAGGACACACTGACCTTTAATTCAGGCAGCAGTTGATGATCAACGCCGAAAGAAACCTGTAGATCATAACTGCCCTTTAGATCTTTATCAACCAGCTGGCTCCAGTATTCCCGAAGCATGTTGAGGGGGCTGCGGGTGGTGACGATCTGGTAGCTATCAATACCTGCTTCATCCGGTTTTTGATTGCCATTATTATCCCACCAGTTAAAAGTATAGGAGCTAAGCCGCAGAGGATTGAAACTGGAAATAAGACCGGCATATAACCAGTCTGAAAATTTGCCGATGTGAAACTTCAGGGCAGTCTTGCCATTGCCAAAAACGTCAAAAGTCAGGCCCAGGCGAGGAGAAATCATGTTCCATTTGACAAATGGATTCACCCCTGGCTGGCTGAATTCATCATAAGGATTGAGGCCATAGGTTGGTTTAAAATAGGCTTCACCTAAAGAATAGCCAATCCCAGCTGTTTTCCCTTTGTAAACATCGGGAATCCAGCCCTTGAAGTAATCATAGCGAAGACCGAGATTAATCGTCAGCCGGTTCTTGATGATCCAGGAATCCTGAGCAAAGCCGGAATAGCGTACTGTGGCCGACTTGGCCATTGACTCTTCCTTGGTCTGCCCGATGACATAAATCAGAATCCGGCCATCGCCATAGGTGGGATGAGGCGCATCGAGGCCATAAAGGCCGCGCCAGTAATAAGGATTGCCGTTATACCAGTACTGCAGAAGAGGGTTGGCCTGCCAGCTGGCCCAGTTGCAGGCACCAGTAGCCAGCTCAAAGCCTGCCTTAAATTCATGGTCTCCACCCAGAAAATTGTCCTTAAAATGAGTAAACTGCAGAGAAGACTGGGTTGATGGGCGTCCAATCCACTCGTTAGTCCTATCCCCGGTCCCGAAATAATAGCCCGTATAAGAATCATAATTGTGCTGAACATAATTCAGATCTTCTCCAGATTGGGATGGATTGGGGAGAAGCAGGTTAGCTGAAACCTTCAAGAAACCAACTCGAGCTTCTAAATAAGTGGTGGGGCTGACAATATAGGTAATAGTCCCGAAAGCATTGTAGTTTTCCCATGGATCGTCAGTATAAGTACAGTCGTAAGGCATAAACAGGCCACTGGCCCTGGTGTTCAGGTAATTAGCCCGGTAATTGCCGTTGACTGAAATTCTGAGTCTTTTGATTGGCTGGTAGGTTAATTTGAGAAAGCCTCCCCCGTTATGGTTCTTCCGATCGTACTCGTCATAAAATACGCCGAGAGGAGAAGTCCAGGGAACAAATCCACTTCTTCTTTTTGAGGCACCATAGCGACCATTGGCGAAAAACCACAGCTTGTCTTTGATAATGGGCCCACCCAGGCTGCCGGATATCTCATAATTGTAAATATCGGCAGTGGGCTTCCCCAACCCCATAGATTTGAGCTGATCTTCAGGAACAACGACGGTTGTCCATGGCTCCCGGTTATAAAAACCCTGTAATAACCCGGAAAAATTATTTCCGCCGGATTTGGTCACCACATTGACATAGCCACCCGAAGCTATTCCAACTTCTGCCGGGGCACCTCCCGTCACCACTTCCACTTCTTCAAAGATATTGACATCCAGATTTACACCCATGCCGGCATTGTCCGGGTCATTGGCAAAAAGGCCATCAACATTGTAGATAGTATTAGCCGCTGTGCCTCCTTTAATCATTTCTGAGCTGACCACACCCGGAGCCAGAGTAGCAATTGTCCCCAAACTCCTGCTAATGGGCAAATTCTGGATTAAATCAGAGTTAACACTGGTAGCTGAAGTTGATGATTTGACATCAACGGTCGGAGCCGCCGCCGTTACCGTCACTTCCTCAGCAATGGTGCTTTGCTCCAGAGCAATATTGAGAGTGACTGTGGCGTTGAGGCCAACATAAACATTTTCTTGCTTGTAAATCTTGAATCCCGGGAGTTCTGCTGTCAGCGTATATGTCCCAACACGTAGCAGGGGTATCCGGAATTCACCATTTTGATTGGTCACCGCTGTCTCAGTTTTCATGATGGCTGGGCCGGAGACGGTAATGTTAACCCCGGGGAGAGGATTTCCTTCTGCATCCCGAATTATACCTCTGATTGTACCTGTGTCGAGGCTGGTTCCCTGAGCGTTAGCCAGAGAGACAAGAAGCAAGCACAACATAAACCCACAAAGAATGCCTGCCGAAAGTCTTCGAGTCATCCTACCTCCTTTACCTTACATCTTAATGTTTAAAATTTTATGATCTATTTAAAGCCGAAAACTCGGGCTTATTGTAGGGAGGAGCTTGTCTGAAGATGTGTCCTTCTTTCCCTTTGGCTCGAAAACCGGTCTTTCTAACATATCAAATATATTTTATATTAGCGTTAGCATACCTGCCCTAATGTAAAAAATTCCCTCTGCCGTTGTCAAGAAGTTTTTTTTGGTTGAAGGAACCGGTGTGTCTGAAATTTAATCGGACCTGTTCTCGGCTAATTTGTATTTAACCAGATTGATCAGGCCAGTTTCTTGATTTTCCTCCGTAACATAGATAAAGCCGTCACTGGAAATGGTAAATTGAGACGAATGCCTCATGCCCTTTTTCGGAAATTCGAGCCAGAAACAATCAACATATTTCCCGTCGAGATCAAAGACATCTATCTGCCATTTCTGGCCATCGTCCTTTTCGGTGCTGGTTTTGACCCAGAGGGTATCCTGAAACATCTGGAGGCGCTGAAGATCAAAAAAATAATCTACAGGAGGAGGCTGGAGCTGCTTCGAGACGTGTTCGTAAGGATCCGGTTCTTCTTCGCCTTCCTCACTTATTTTTACTGAAGCGTAGGGACGGCTAAAAACCCTTTCTACCCGTTCCGTGGCCAGATCGAATTTGACTATCTCATAACGAGCACTGTGAACGTAAAAGAGAAAATGGTCATACGGTATCATCTCAAACAAAGCCCGCTTCCACCAGCGGCCTTGCTTGATATAATGCTCCATGTCAATGTCATGAATTTTCCGCATTTTCTTAAAATCAGGCGAAATCTCGCGGAGCTCATAAGGCGTTTTAAAGGTACCTTCACGATAGATATAATCAGAAAACCGGATCATATCCACCACGCCGTAAATTTTGCCATTAGTGAAGCAGAGAAAGTTAAAGGGAATCGGGTCAGCCAGCTTTTTTTCTTTTATAAACTTGCCATTAAGATCATATTCGAGGAGTTTGGGAGGAACCCAGGCATGGACGAACAGCCGGTTCCCATCAATAAAATAATAATCAGGATACTCGCACTCGCCAGGGCCCTGACCATTTTTAAGGGCTTTAAAAACAAGCTTCCCGTCTTTATCGAGTTTATAAATATAGGGAAAATCGAAATAGATAATGGAGCCGTCAGGGAAAAAAGAAAAGTCATGCGGCTGGCGAAGAATGAAGTTCTTGCCATCATCTTCGATGCGCAGAACTTCCTCCAGGCGGATGGTACGACCGGCTTTTTTGTTTTCCGGCTTTTCCGAATTTTTGACGACTATCTGACCGGAGGAAGAAGCAGAACGAGAAGAGGATGAAGAGCGGGCAAGAGCCGAAGGATCGGAGGCGGGTGCCGGGGCAGACATGGGCGTCGGGGCAGAAGGCGGAGCGGAGGATAAAGCTAAAGCAGAAGGAGAGGAAGACGAAGGAGCTGCTGAGACTGAACTGGCTGTAGAGGTAGAGGCCAAAGTCGAAGCCGAAGCCAGGGCCGGAACCTTCAGACTAAAAAATATTAAAAAGATGGAGAGTACGACAATGATCGGGGTCAAAACCTTCTGGCCACAATAATTCCCGGCAGCACGATAATTCTCAGAAGCACGGTATGTTTTCAAAACGCACCTCCTCTTGCTGTATTTTTATCACCCGAGATTAATATATCGCTTTTAAAATGGTGAAACAATCTATATTTTTTAATTTTCCCTTTTGAGTGGGCCAAACAGCAGACAGCCGGACGACCTAATTTTCGAACTTGTTTAAGCCAGCATCCGCATTTTAGATTTTAATTGTATGCTGAACACATCTTAAATGCTTCTTGGAATTCTTCCTATCATTTCGCCCACTCACCGCATCTCAGTTGCAAAAGGCAAACCACAAAAAAAGAAATATATATTGGTCCCCTGTTTTCATCTGATCTCGCCAATTAGAAGCTCTTTATAACCTGAATCCTTCTCCTTAAGATAATAGAATTTATTGTCCTTGAGACGTGCCCAGAGATGTCCCTCCCAGATAAAAACATTTAAACTCGTCCTGCCGATAAAAACACCGTCCTTATCGAAGATGTCAAATATGAATTCCCCTGGATTATGACCTTCTTCAAAGGTACAGACAAAGAGCATTCCATTATCCGCAGCCATCAAGGATTGAAAGGGAGGCTGGAAATCCGGGAAAACAGCCATCTCTCTCATTCCGGGCGGGAACATCTTTAATATTTTTTCCTTATAGCTTTCAGAAACCGGCACCTTTTTATAGTCTTTTCTAATCTTGCGGATTAGCTGCCCATCCGCATCGAATACACGGATTTCATACCCCCTGTCTTCTTTCCCCACATAAATATTATCCCGGGATGAACTCCAGGCAAAGATAGGTGGAGTTGCTCTAAATTTTGCGGTCCGGGGCAACTCCATAATAAATTCATCTATGGTTTTAATCTCCAGAAAGTCAGAATCCACGAGTTTTAGCCAGAACGATTCGCCAATCGTCCCCATAATAAGGAGCCTCCCTCGTGGCCCTGAGGCAGTCATCATCCCACCTGCTGGCATCACCTGATTTTTTACAAATGATCCATCACTGTCATATATCACTACGAGTTGCCTCGAAGAATCACTGACCAGGATATTTCCCTCACCATCCAATGAAAGATGAAATGGAGCTTCTATCTCTCCCGGTCCCTGGCCCTGGTGTCCAAACGATTTAATAAACTTTCCATCCTTATCAAACTTGAAGATGAGATTCCCCTCGCCACTTAATTTTCCCAGAACAAAAATCTCGTCTGCCGAATTAACTTCAAAACCCATAATATCCATCAGGCCAAGCTTCTGAATCTCCGGCTCTTCGGTATCAATAGACCAAATTTTCTCAAAGGTAAAAGAGCTTTTCTCGCCAGTCTTATATGGCTCTAAGTGATTTATGACGACCTCAATTCCGTCCTCTTTAATTTTTTCTATTTTCTCTTTACCCGAGCCGCACGAACTCAGCAGAAAGATACCCAGGCCAAGACCCATGAATAAAATTATAACCAAGGGATGTGGCTGTTGCTTTGAAGCCATTTTAACCTCCCCTGTATTAATTGAAAATTTGGGACAAAAATTCGCGACATAATCTATATTCCCTATTTTTTATCTTTTTGAGTTAGAATCGACTGGCTGAGACACTGGGCAGGCAAACCCCCAAAGCCAATTTAAATTTATATTTATCTTTTCCCGGCTATGAATATATCGTGTTAAAACAGATGAAGCAAATTATTTTTCTGTTATTGCCTTTTTATTTCTTCTTCGTCTCTTTGACCGAAGAAATAGTTTTTGGTGAAGATTCATAGCTCTTGAGATAGACTTTACCACCCATTACGTCCATTTCTATCTGGGCATCTTCATAAAACCGGCCTTCGCCTTTCCCCTCTTTATTAAGATTCAGCTCAATGGCCATAAAATAGTTCCGCCCGACGCCCAGCTGGCTTCCCTGGGACCAGGGCTCGACGGAGGACCACTATGACCTTTTTCCCATTTTCCTCTTCCTGAGCCTGAGCCATATGGATGGTCAGATTATAACCACGGGCGTAAAGAAATCTGACCACACCCTTTTTAGTGGAATTGAAGAGTGAAAGAAAGGCATCAGATCCCGAGCTGGCCAGCACACGGTTGAATTCAATAATTTCCTCCGGAGTCGTCCAGCTTTCGATTTCTATCTGAATATCGACGGCTGCCGGCTCGACGGGTGCCTTTCCTGTCAGCATCCGACCGCGATAAACCTCTTTGGCCATGAGGGGCACGGTCAAAAAGGCCAGGATGATCGTTAAGCAGACCAGTGGCTGAATCTTGCCAATGGATTTGGTTGTCATTTTTATTTACCTTCCTTCTCCTGACTTATGTTCCTTTGCTATTCTGATTTTGCCAGATTGCCATTATTTTCCCTGACTTTTTATCTTCCTATGGAAACACCCGAAAGTCAACCTGAAAAAATGTCGGCCAATAGTATAAAAAGGGCAGCCCAAATCTGCTAATTTTAATCGGAAAGACGGTATCTGATTAATTTTATCCGGCCGGCCTCATCCACTTCATTCGACCAGAATGTACCCTGATAAAGTTTAGACCAGCTGAAGTTGGCCAGAGTTTCTTTATTTCCGATGAGCCGAACCTGGTTAATAAATTTCCCCTCGGTATCAAAAGCGTCAAGATAGATACCTTCTTCTTCTCTTTTAGGACGATAAGGCCAGACTAAGATGTTGCCATCAGAATCAACTTTGAGATGGGAAAAAGCTGGTTTTTCTGCCGGGAAGTCCGTGTTCTTAATAATAAAATCCGGGATCTGGCTTGTTCGCACACCGTCCACTGAGAAAGTAAGGCCTTCAAAGAATTCCTGTTTATCTTTCGCCGTAACCTTCACCGGCTTATAGGCATGTTTAAAAGAAAAAAGCTTTCCCCTGTCACTTGAGTAAACTTCGATCTCATAATTTTTCGAGAAGCCAATAATAACTTTCCCATCTGGTGAAACATCCCAGCATACCTGAGCAGCAAAGGGCAGGGCTATCGCTATTCTCATTTCTTTTGTTCTGATATTTTTTTGTGTCCAAACCTGTTGAGTATAAAAAGTGCCTTGATGGTCGAGCTCACGAGAATAGATTTCTATTAAATAATCACCCGGCCTGTTTTCCTCACTAGGATAGTTCCTTTCCATTCCGATGAGGATGTTCCCATCAGGCAGAGCCTCCATTTTTGTCGGCATCCCCTGAGAAAACTGAATGGGAATTGATTTTATAAAGTCCCCATCGAGGGTTAGAGAGCAGAGCCGACGGTTGCCCATATCCCAGACAAACAGCCGGTCAGCGGTCACTGCTAAGAGAAAAGGCATATTAAAGTCACCTGGGCCCTGGCCTTTTCGGCCAATGGCCTTCAGGAATTTTACTCCCTGGTTAAATTTCTTAATATTATTCGCTTTATAGTCACAGAAATAAATATTGCCCTGCGGGTCATATTTGACATCGGTCAGGCTCTCAATAAGGGCCTCTGCCGGCAAAGAGCTTTCATCAAGGACAAGGTCTGGCACAAAACGGACTGTGCCTTTTTTGTAAATTTCAGCTAAAGGCTTCGATACCTCCCCGGCAACAGCTAAGGATATGATCGACACCAGTAAAAGCAAAAGAGCACAGAGTCTTTTTGTTTTCATATTTATCTCCCCTCCCTATGCTAGAACCTGCCTGAAAAGAAAGTCAAGAACAAAGCCACTCACTGGCAAAATCTCGACATGAAAAATGGGGACACAAACTATATTTCCTGATTTCCTGATATTTTTCGCCTTCGCGGTAAAAATAAAAAGGAGTAGGAGGCTTATTTAAATCCGTCTGGGAGTGTTCCAGCACGCCAATTGCGTTGACAATCAATTTGGTCATCCAGCTTCACCTGAATGGGAAACTTACGATGCAACCATTTCAAGTCAGGCAGTGATATCTTGACCTGAGTTGTAGCTCGCTAATGACAAAATCATCGGGAGGACAAAAAAACAGGAAATATAGTTAGTGTCCTCTGTTTCCGCCTGACTTCCTGCGGCTTTTTGACTTTAATCGGCAGATATTTGTAAGCTTATCGCGTGGGCAAAGGACAAGCTAAAGATAAAAGTATTTCTGAGTTTTTAGACAAAAAGTTCGCCTGCTCGGGTCTTATATAACGAACAAGGTCAGAAAAGACCAGATGAAATTAGATGAGCTTTATGACCGTTATGGGGAAAAATTGTATCACTATTTAACCGTCAAACTCGCCTCAGCAGAAGATGCTGAGGATATCCTTCAGGAAGTATTCCTGCGTTTGGCCAGGTATTCTATCCGCTGGAAATTTATAAAAAATGAAGAACCCTATGTTTTCCGGGTGGCCAGAAACGAAGCCAATCGTTTTCTAAAGCGAAAGCATCAGAATCAAATAAACCCTGAAAATGCCCCGGCGCTGGCGCGGGTCATCAACGACTCACTTGTCACTGATTGTCCTGACCCGAGCGATAAAGAATCACTGTCACTGGCCCTGGCTCGCCTGCCCGAAGAACAGCGCGAAGTCATTGTCCTTAGGTTTTTTGAAGAGCTGACTTTAAAGGAAATAGCCGCCGTCTGTGGCCTGTCGCTTAACACCGTGGCCAGCCGCTATCGCTACGGTCTTTCTAAATTGAAGTCTCTTCTGGAGGCTAAGGATGACTGACCCGGAAAAAGAAATGGAGTCTTATCTCTCCAGGTTCAGAAGAAAGGTCCCACCGCCCGGTTTTAAAGAACAGTTGCTCGGCCGGGTTGAGGAAAGGCGAAAGCTGGAACAGGCCATAACTCCGCCCAGGTGGAAAATCGCCGTTGCTTGCCTGGCACTCATCGTCATTTTTTTAGGGGCCAATTTTTTTATCAACCGGACTGAAGAGCGGTATCTCAGTGCTTTTCTGGATATCAATCAGGCCACTGAATCCGGAATTGTCGAAGAAGCTCTGCCTTCCTTCCTGGCTGATGTCCCGGAACTGGCCGACCTCGAAAAATCCCCACAGATCTTCAAGAGGCGGATCCGGGAAAAAGCCGAGCCCAGAAAACAAAAGATTGAAGAGTATTTAAATCTCCTCAATATGAAGGAGGAATACAATGGGAGCTAATGCGAAGGGAGCTAAAGTCAAAAAGATACTGGCTGCCGCTGGTCTTATCCTTCTGGTCATAATAGTCATCGGACTGGGAGTGAGAACTTTTTTGAATTACCACCACGGTAAAAAACTTGAGCACTATCTGGCTGAACAAAAAGCCAGCGGCAGGCTGGTTGATATCTCCAAACTGGCTTCTCCCTGTCGAGACGTTGACAATGGTGCCCTTTGGTGGAAAGCAGCTGAGTCACTCTTTATTCTTGAGCAGGGTGATAAAAGTTTGCTCGCCCTGGTCAGTGACTTTTCTGACTGGAAGCCTTTTAGCACTGAAGATAAGATTAAGCTTAAAGCTCTATTAGACAGAAACAGGAAAGTCATCGAACTCATTGTCGAAGCTTCAGCTAAGCCTTGTTTCCGATATGGTGATTTACAGAAGCCTGTGCTTGAGCGCCAGCTGCCGGACTTTAGCTTGATGATTCAAGCTACAAGATTGCTTATTATAGATGCCCTGTTTAAGGGAGAGGATGAACAGATAGATAAAGCTCTAGATGAAATGCTTCAAGGTCTGGCCTTTGCCCGGCTCTGCTCCGATGAACCCCTTCTTATTAATTTTCAGATCTCAATGGCTAATGCCAGGCTGCTTCTCTACAACCTTAACCGGTTGATGTCAGAGGCAAAAGCGCCTGTGCCCACACCAGCTTTGATCAATATTATGAAAGCTCTCGACTCTGAAACCTGGAGAAAAGCCATGGTCAGAGCCTTTAAAGCCGAATATGGGCGCTTTTGTTTTGGAACCTATGAACTGGTTCAGAAGGGCGAACTATTGCCTGATATAAATTCAGTCGGGTGGAGAGGGCGTCTTGCTAACTGGTGGAAGAGGCCTGCTCTGAAATCCGAAGTAATCTGGGTATCAGAGCAGTATCAGAAAATGATCGAGGCTGCCGAGCTGCCCTTTTATAAGAGCGAAAAAGAGATGATTCTGGGCGGCGGGAAAGATATTCCATCGAAATACAAGCTGGCCCGATTGATTTTGCCGCGCATTTACACAGTTGTGGTTAAAGAAGCAACTCTGGAAGCAATGATAGATGCAGCCCGAATCGGCCTGGCCTGTCTGATTTATAGAAACCAGTATGGAAAATACCCGGAAAAGATTTCAGACCTTCTCCCCGACATCCTGAAAGAGGAGCCGCTTGATCCATTCACCGGGCAATCGCTTATTTACAGGACCAAAGAAGATGGATTTATTGTTTACAGCCCTGGCACTAACCAGAAAGATGATAACGGAAAAATGTCAGAGATGACCCAACTGGTTATGGACAAAGACGACGATTGGTCCTGGCGTCAGAACTGGTAAAATTTTCATAGGTTCCAGGCGTAGCCGAGCTTCAGGAAGAAGGTGCGGTCGGACTGGGTCAGAGAGACTCCGTTATAACCGAAATAGTTATCGCTATAGCCCAGGAATAAAACTGTTCGCGGGTTGAGCTTATAGGAAAAAAGTAACTGGGTGAAAAGTTTTTTAGAATTTTCATCAACCGGGAAGTTATAAAGAGCCGGATTTCGATTAACGTCGCGGTACTGAAGGATCGCCCTGAAAAAGGTGCGGCTATTAAAATGATACAAAAGCTTCGACTGGGTGAGATTGGCCAGGAAAAGCCGCCCACCCTCAACACCAAGACGGCTCAGCATATGGCTCAAGCCCAGTTCCAGGCGCTTACCGAGCCTCAAGCTGATTTCAGGCTCAATCTCAAAAGCATTGCCTGGCCTGATATTTTCATAATCAATTTCATCTCTAAAACTAAGCCAAGTCCTAAAGTTGAAGTTGCCGGCTGGCCTGATACTGAAGAAAAATTGATTAAAGACCTGGTTAAAGGACTGCCCAAGGTAAACTTTTTTTCGCGTTCCGACATCCCAGTTAAAATATGACCAGAGCGGGCCTTCGAGATCGACTCCTCCCTCCAGTTCTCTTTCCAGCAGATTCCCATCATGATCATTGGTCTGATCATAGTTACTGAAAACCGTCACCCGGCTGAAGAAGTCTCCCTGCTTCCCCCAGCGAGTAAGTCCGCCTCCGGCCTCAAATCTTCTATATCCAACCTGCGGCACAAAGCCCAGGTCGGCCCTGGCGTCGGGATCGGCAAAGCTATATTCAGCATTTAAAAAATATGATCTTTTATCATGGCTGAAGCCAATCGTCCCGCCGTATCCGGTGAAATCACCTTTTTTCTGATTGAAACTGTCGGCAATATCCTCCGGATAAGCCGTATTGGAGCCAAGAAACTGAAAGGTCAAAGTATCTGACCCCGTAAAGCGAAGCAGGCCGTCCACCCCGGCCACCCGGTTATGATAGCCCTTTCCTTCCCTGTCGGCCATTATCAAACCAACGGTCGAGCCCTTAGCCACATCCCTCCTGAAGCGAAAGACATTAGCGTAGGACCTCTGACTGAGTGTGGTTGACTCTGAGCCCTCTGGCCCGGGGAAGATCAGATTGGTCATCGTGTCCTGAGCTGAGACAAACCCGATCACATTTTTCCCCGCTTTACCCGAGAGCTTTATCCCCCAATCCGGGTCGGCAATAGAGCGGCTATAAAAAGCTTCTACTGGTGTCTCGAAGAAATCCCGGCCTTCAAGGAAAAAGGGCCTTTTTTCTGGATAGTAAAGGGCAAATTGTTTGTTGATATCAAGCTGAGCAACATCGGCTTCGACCTGCGAAAAATCAGGGTTGACCGCGGCGCTCAAATTCATATTATTGTTGAAATACCACCTCCCCGATATTCCGAAATCGGCTTTGGAGTCGAGCTTCTTCATGTCGCCTGTCGGAAAGGTTTCCCTGGCATCTGTTCTCGCACCGATCAAAGTTGGATCAAGCTCGAGATTCCGCCCGGCTGAAATCCCCTTAAAGCCGGTAATTTTTGGAGCCTGACAGAGGGTGCAGGGATTATTGCGATTGAAAGGCATCATCGTTATCTGATAGCGGCGGCTGCGAGGCATAATCCGAATGGGCAAAAAACCCCAGGTTTGTTCATTTTCTGACGGCTGAAACTGAAGAGAACTAAAAGGAATGGCTATCTCCACCTCGTAACCAGAGCCGGTCAGCCTGGCGGCTGAATTCCAGATGGCGTCCCAACTCGGATCCTCCTGCTGCCCGCCGAGGCTCATGATTTCATCACCCTGAATGCCGAGCGGATTGATAAAAAAGGCAAAGGCCCGGTTTTCATCGTTAAAAGTATCAAGAATAATGCCGACCAGATCATCCTGCCAGCAGTTATCCCGGTCATTATAAAAAGCCCGGATTTTGTTCGGCTCAGGGTCGTGGGCTATAAAGCCAATATAAAGATTGTGACGGTCGTAAAAGAGAAAACATTCTGTTTTGGCCGGGGCTTCGATGTTTTCGCCAGGCATGATTTCTATATCCACGGCAACTTTTAGGGCTCTGGCCCAGGCCTCTTCATTGAGGGTGCCATCTATCTTGATTTTCCCTTCAATCTCTGGAATTCGGTAAGTCTTTTTGGTCTCCTCAGCTTTTCCTGAGGCTAAAAGTGAGCCCGCCAAGAGAAGCGGGACGGCTATGGTCAGGGTAAGCAAATTTAAAATAAATAAGCCAGGCGCCTGAAAAAATTTGCGATTCATCTCTCCATCTCCTCAAAGCTAACATTCTGGATTTGTTCTGGCTGAGCCCTTTATTCGTTTATCACGAACTGCTCATCATCTAAGACGAAAATCCGGCTGGAAAGGTTCATTCCCGAGACAAATTTCCCCCCGGAACAAAGTCACCTGACCTTGCTCCCAATCTGATTATTCAGAGAGAAGGCCGCGATAGCTACCGACTTGAGCGAAGCTCTGGTGGGCAAAATCAGTAACTTCCTTCTCTTGTAAAGCCTGGGAGGCGGAATAGCCACAGAAAGCCAACGAGGATTTACCACTTATTTATAGGTATATGCCAGGACATCGGGTTTCCCATCGCCGGCTAAAATTGCCTCGGGGAAAAAATCGCCTGATCTTCCTCGCTCCGCCTGTGACAATCTACTTCTCAAGACTGATTAAAAAACTCGAGGGGCATTGGCTTTAATTGATAATGCAGAACCGCTCCAGGTCAATTAAGTTCAGAAGCAGTCCTGAAATTTACTCTATAATTTCTAATATTTTCACCTGTGGATATGGGTCGCTGCCATAGAGAATAAGCCGGTTCTTCCAGGTATCGCCAAGAAACATAAAACTTCCCTCCGGCAGGTCTGTTACCTTTTCCAGCCTTTTGCCATTTAAACGGTAGAGGAAAAGATCCCGGCTCTTTTCTTTCGCCGGCTTATCTGAGGTCCATCCCCATCTGGTAAATAATACATATAGGGTGTCATTTAATATTATCGGCTGAGCAAACTGTCTGATTCTGGCTATCCACCAGGCGCCATTGACATCTTCACCTTTGTCAATTACATATTTTTCATACTTTTCAGGAATCGGAATCCGGGCCACTTCTTTTCCGGAATCAAAATTGTAACCTGTTAGCACAGTTTCATCATTATGGCAGGTCCAGAGAATACCATCCTTTATTACGAACCTTTGGTTACCGTAGACTACGCTGGGAACAGGTTCGGTCTTAGCCAGTCCCTTTTCAAATTCCATGGAATGTAGATTTAAGACCCTTATTCTTTCATCGGTTCTGGTATTAATAAAGATAAGCCTGTCTTGGTCAATAAAATCGAAGAAAATACCTATCTGATGGGGAAGATGAAAAACATTAATATATTTTCCTGACAAATCAAATTCTTTTAGCTCGGTGCCATACATATTCAGGACAAACAGGTGGTTTGAATATTTATTTATTACGGCTAGGTAAGGGGCTTCTATTTCTTCCGGCCCTCGCCCTTCTCTGAACATTTTTCTTAAAAACTTGCCTGATTGATCAAACGCCTTGACGCAGACGTCTTTATAATCAAGAACATAGACATTACCTTCAGTATCACAGGTAGCAGACCAGATTTGTGAAAATAAATAAGGATCATCGGCGCTGGAATTGTCGCCGCTGTGACCAATCTGGGCTACAACCCGGACATTGACCTTTTTCGTCTGGCCTGCTACCCAGCTAAACAAGGTAAATATAGCCAGGCAGAAGGCAGAGACCAATATGATAAAAACTCGGAACCTCTTGATATCTTTCATCTTCCCTCCTATTTATAACCCTTTTTTAGTACATATCTTATTCTATGAAAAAACACACACCATACACCCTATATATTCTGTTTCCTTCCAGAGGCTAAAACCTGCTACCTGCCCTATCCAGACAATTCAGAATCCCGTCTATCACCTTATTTGTCAACCAAAAACTGCAGCCACTTTCTGTCGGCTCACTTTATCTATGATACGACACAGCCCTGCTTAATGTTTATTCATATTTCATCAGATTTAATCAGAATTGCCCGAGCTTAAGAAACTTTAATTTAGCTTCCATAGTACATTTTCATACTGATCGAACTCGAGCCAGGAACCTCTAAAATTTGCCAGGCGGACAACTATTCGGTAGAATTAAACAGGGTTAAAGTTCCCAGGGTGAAGACGAACTGGCCAACTCTAAGTCTCTTAAATATCTTTTTCTTTGAGGACGAAAATGAATCGGTGGAAAGATTGGTATGAACAGGGCAAACGAGACCTGGAAAAAGCTCGACTTGACCTCGACCATGGCTTTTATGAGTGGGCCTGCTTTACCGCACAACAATCAGCGGAAAAGGTAATAAAGGCTATGGCCATGAAAGAGGGAATTACTCTCTGGGGTCATTCGCTGACTGAAATGATTGATCTTTTATCCAGGACAATGAAAATTCCTGAAGAAATAGAAGAGAAGGCCAGGCTTCTCGATTTGTATTACATACCGCCAAGATATCCAAATGGCTTTGCTTCAGGTAAACCAGCCGATTATTTTTCTGAAAAGCAGGGCAGGGAGGCTATAAATGCGGCAAATAGCATCATCAGGTTCTGCGAAGGCTATCTGGCTCGATAGAAATCAGCTGCTGGAAGAGTTAAAAACGGCAGCCAAGGAAGCCAAGGACGCTTTTCCGGAAATTAAGGAGATCAGGCTATTTGGTTCTCTCGCCAGAAATGAAGAAACAGGGCTCAGCGATGTAGATATATTTATTGTGGCCGAAACTGAAATTAAAAACCCCATAGAAAGAATCAAACCTTATTTTTGTTTCTTTTCTAAACGTTTGAAAATGTCTCTTGATCTCATCGTGGCCAGGCCGGAAGACCTTCCCTACTACGAAGAAATGCTAAAAGACAGCCTTCCCCTGGTTTAGCCAGCAGGCCCGCGCCCCTTATGAGATGGGGGCTTGGCTCAAAATGGATTTCATATTGTTTGATCATTGGACACCCTTCAGCATCTTCTGAAACAATATAGGCCATATTATTTTTTATTTGCCGGATAGGCTCTCCATGGTAAAAAGAACCCCGGAAATTACCATTGTCGTCAAAGACATCGTATTTAATTCCGCCCTGCTTATTCTTTTCGTTCGTTTCGACATAAATATAATTGTTGCCCTCGTCCACGAGAAGCAATGACACCGGCGGAAAATATTTTGGCCAAACGATATTAAAACCGGGGGTAATTTTTTCTTTCCCGCCAAAAATTTCGGTCAGCAGCTCATCCTTATCCTCTGAGGTCACTTCCACCCGATTGTATTTCTGGACAATTTCCTTGACCTTTTTCCCGTCTTCAGTCATCAGATAAATAACATAATTTTCTGGATAAACCCAGACCAGAGTTTTATCAGTCCGCAGGCGCAATTTGAAGGTAACCTCGAGCGGATTTAGACCTGGAAAAGCATGTTCTGGTTTTACTTCATAGATCGTGGTCAGACTCTTCGTTTTTTTGTCATATTTTATTAGTTTCAGGATATCCCGGCCATCTTCTGCATATTCGATCATGTTTCCATAAAGTGCTTCCTCATCTTCAGCTTCTGGCCTGAACATTCCCGGCAGCGAGCGGAGATCTACGTCCCCCAGATGCTCGCCAGCTAAAGAATACTGGCAGCTTCTTTTATTTCCCATGTCGAAGACCGATAATATTTTGCCATACAGAAAGATGTCTGTAGGAGATTGAAATTCACCAGGTCCCTGGCCAAATTTTCCGAATTCATAAAGACAAGAACCCCGGACGTCAAACACCTTAACTTTTTTATCTTTAGGGTCTAGAACATAAACACTTCCTTCATCATCAATCTGCAGACTCCGAAGGCTGGCCAGAGAGCAGTTTTTGCTGGCTTCGGGGTTGGGGATAACACCCTTTTCAGCCAGATGAATCACCTGTTCCTGGTTACCTTCACAACTTAATAGCCCCCAGGAAAATATTAAAAGCACCAGAAGCCACCTAACAGCCTTTTCAGGCTGTCTCCAATTTTCCAGCCTGTTAATATTCACATCTACCCTCCCCCTAAGAATTAGCCTCAAAAACAAGCTCATATAAAGCTAACTCTATATTCTAAAAAAAAGCAACATGGACAAATTCACGGGTTTTGCCTCTGCTTCAAAACGATGGCTTTCTCCTTTTTTTTGCGCTCAAAATATCAAGGCGGTATTTGATCACCTTCGGCACCTCAACACCGCCAGCCAGATAGAAATTTCCATCTTTATCAGCCTCATGAGGAATGTCATCAACCTCAAAGGAAGCCTGGAATTTGTTTTTTAGCCAGAGGTTAAGACCGTATTTTCCCCCTTAATCAAGACAGACATCCCTTATCTGGCGAAAGACTTGATTGGGATCTCCCTCCTCCTGTCCGATAGAAAGAAGGTTATGAGTTACCAGCTGGTATTTTGGATTCTCTTAAAGGCTACAGGCTAAGCAAGATAAAACCAGAACCTGAGCCACTATTCATCTGACCAGACTTCCTTTTGCCGAGATATATAAATGCTTTAACGGGCTAAATGCTGGGTGGCAATCATGACGATGCCCAGGAAAGCAAGGATAGCACCGATGATGCGGCCGAGAGTCTTTTCGCTGACCCGGTTAGCTATTATGGCTCCAAGACTGGCTGCCAGGACAGTCGAGACACTGGCTATTAAAGCTGTCGGAACGTCAATATTCCCATGGATGGCATAACCTATGGCCCCCGAAGTAGCAGTTATCATCATGATGAGTGAAGATGTTCCAATGGCCAGATGAAGGGGATAGCGAAGGACAAAGATGAGGATCATCAGTATCATCACCCCGCCGCCAGCTCCGAACAGACCGCACATAATGCCAACCAATACGCCCAGGCCAAGTGCAGCCAATTTTTGTTTTAAGGTTTGAGCGGGCAATCCTTCATTACCATTGTTGGCCTTTAAACCACCGGCAGTTCGCCGTATTCCTCTCACCCAGAGGAGAATACCCATCGGAATAAGCATCAAACCAAAGAGATTACTCATGCCAACAGGCGGAATCATATCAGCGAATTTGCTCCCGGCCTGAGCTCCAATGATTGAACCAAGCGCAATCCACAAAGCTGGTTTGATATAAAGATGACGGTGACGGTAATAGATAATTGAGGTCACCACGGCGGCTAAGATGTTGATCAGTAAACTCGTCCCGATGGCTTTGTGCACAGGAAAAGAGAGAACCAGGGCCAACATGGGAACAACTACCATCACCCCGCTGGCACCCATTATGCCCGTTAATATGCCGGCACCCGCTCCAATAAGGAGAATAATAATTATCCTGATCAAAGGAGACATCTAATCACTTCCCTCGTGTTACTTCAGGCAGAAATTATCTTGCCAAACCAGATATCTAATTTTGCTCATAACACCAGGTCTTCTGATTGTCCCGACCATCTGGCCATTAAGATTTTCTAAACACGCTCTGCCTCATTTCTCTTTTTCGATGATAGATTTTGCGGAAAATCATGTCAATGAGTTAGCCTGACAAAATTAAGACATATAACCCGGGATAGCCGGAAGAGTAAGAAAGTTTGGTCCACATGGGTTGTCTTTTTAGCCTGACGAGCGATTCAATTTATGGGCTTTAATGCCTTATTTTAAAGCCTTATTTTCTCGATTTTTTCCAGAAGCTCCAGCGGATCTCTGCCAAAACAACGAATGATAGGCTCTTTACCCACATCACCCCGGTCATAGATGAAATCAGGTGGCTGGTCCATCTTTTTTAAAATGCTTTCCATCAGAAAATCAAGACTTTTCCCTTCCGCCCGTTTTAATCTCGCTGGCTCTTTTTTCCTGTCGAAAAAGACAACTTTAAAATTTTTCTTCCTGGCCTTCTCCACATAAGCCTGATCATAACGTATATTGCCACAGGCCCGAAGGTAAGGGAAATGCTTCATCATGGCCAGAATCAATCTGGCTACATGGGAGGAAGCACCAAATTGCGGCTCTCCTTTAAAAAAGATTTCCCCCCGGCTCTGGCTGATTCTACCCGGGAAAGCAGCTACCTCTTCCACCTTTTCTGCCTGAGGCAGGGCATAGCCCAGGTTCATCTGAACTTCAGGAATGAGTTCGACCGGATTGAGCTCACGAAGTTTTTTGGCCGCCTGACGGAGCATCTCCAGCACCTGCCATCTTTCAGCCAGGCCAGCTTTAATGAGCGAAGGAGACGAATAGAAATAGCCGCCATCGTCGCCTGCACCTGAAATAGAATAATTTTTCTCAAGAGCTTGTTCCATTTCTTTTTCCGCCGCCAAAAAGGCCTCTTCGAGCGGATAGCCATTGGTCAGAAAGGCGGCAAGCAAAGAAGAAAAAAGACAGCCGGTGCCATGAATCTGTTGCTTAACTCTCGGCTTTTCCCGGAGAAATATTTCCTTCCCATCAAAGAAAACATCAACCGGCTTTCCCTCGAGATGCCCGCCCTTAACCACCACTGCCCTCGGGCCTAACCGGACCAGTTCTCTGGCGCGCCTTTTAGCCTCATCGAGAGTCTTAATTTTTTTGCCGGTTAATAAGGATGCTTCTTCCAGGTTGGGGGTAAAAAGCGTGGTCAGAGGAAGGATTTCTTTTACCAGGCACTTTAAGCCTTCTTCCGTGATGAGTTTATGGCCATTTTTGGCGGCGTAGATGGGGTCAACCACCACCGGTTTCCCTTTGAGTTTTTTTAAAAAGCCCGAAATAATTTCGATATAAGGCACATCCCACACCACCCCGATCTTCACCCCGTCTATGGCCACCTCCTCTTCTATGACCTTCAGCATGGAGGCAAATTGATCAACTGGAATTGGATGTATATCTCTGACTCCTCGAGGTCCCTGGACAACAAAACAGGTTGGGGCAGAAAGTCCGTGGCAGCCCAGTGAAAAAAAAGTATCCAGGTCTCTCGTTACCCCGGCACCGGAGGATGGATCATAACCGGCAATGGTCAGAATATTTTTCATTGGCCGCTTTTCACTCTGCTCTTTTCTGTTTTGCTTCTCTCTATGATCAATTCGGCCACTTTTCGCCCCGAAAGTAACATACCGCCAAAAATGGGGCCCATGCGGTAAGAACCAAAAGTAGCATTGGCGCTCATGCTGTCGCGCCACATGCCGCCGCCAATAGATAATTTTCTCTCAAAGACGGCCGTTTTCAAACCGGCCCTGGCCAGGTAGCAGGAAGCAACCAGGCCGGAAGGCCCGGCTCCACAGACCGCCACATCCAGTTCAAGGCAATTAAGGAGCTTTGCAGTGTAACTTTCGATAATCGCTTCTGAAACAATTTTTTCATCAATCACGATGCTAAAACCTCCAAAGAGAATAATGAAACACGGAGTTAATTCCCGGTGTTCAGGCAGAAAAGGGAGCCGAAGCAAGCGGTTCTCTGTGTCTATCTACCCGGAATAATGTTATCTGTTTCCGACCGTAGCTTCAAGCCCGGGAGTCGTTGACTCATGTCTGACCCAGCTAAGAATAATCAGGTCAGGCCACCTGCATTGTGTAGCCTCTGCGATGCAACCTGTAGAGGAGCTCTTTGGTTTTTAAATGAAGCTGGCTCTAAAGATTGCTGGCCAGACCAATGAGAAGCTAAAAAGGTCTTATAAGCACATCGGGCCACAAAGTGATAAACTCGACCTGAAAAGAAAATAACCGGAGCCAGACGATTTTTATTAATTTTATGGGACGGCGACCGTAGGAGGCATGAAATGCGCACGAAAGTAAGAGCTGGAAAGTTAAGATGGAAAATAATACCGGTGCTTTTCGTGGCTCAGCTTTTGCTCCTCACTTTAAATAACGGGCTGGGCACTGTTGTCTCTATTCTGCCACCAAAAGCTCAAACAGAAAAAACGGACTTGCCCGGGCAAGTCAGAATTATTTTCCCGGAAACACCGGTGGGCCAGAAAGCCCAGCTTTTCTGGGAGGCTTTTCTTCGGTCCGATACCCAGGGGCTAAAGAAGTTTTTTGAATCGAGCCTCCCGCAGGAAAAACTCAAAGAAATACCAGGTGATAAAAGAGCTGAACAGCTCTTAAATATCCGGCGGCAGCTGGGAGAAATAAGTTTACAGAAGCTTCTGACCTCAGGGCCAATGGAGATGACTTTAATTCTCGCTAATCGTAGCCAAGAATATTTCAGGCTGGAGCTGGGCTTTGAAAAGAGCGGGAATAACCTCTTTCTTCAAAAATTCACCATCGATGAAGCCGGCCCGGAAGACCTGGCTCCTCCGCTGCCTCCACTCGCTCTGCCTGAGGCTATCCAGGGATTCGAGCAGGCAATTGAAAAGGCAGTGCAGGATGACAGATTTTCTGGTGTAGTTCTCGTCGCTAAAGATTTCCAGCCCATTTTTTATAAGCCCTTTGGACTGGCCAGCCAGGAATTTGAAGTGCCTAACCGGACTGATACCCGCTTTAATCTTGGTTCAATTAACAAAATATTTACCAAAATTGCTATCGCTCAGCTGGTGGCTAAGGGCGAGCTCAGTCTCGATGATAAACTGGGTCAGCTTCTGCCCGCTTATCCAAACGAGGAGGCTAAAGAAAAAGTCACAGTGCGGCACCTGGTCAACATGACTTCCGGCATTGGCGATTTCTTTGGGCCTGAGTTCAGACAGACTCCAAAAGATATGATCAGACATAACCGTGATTACCTTAGATTCTTCGCTACTAAGCCTCTCGCTTTTGAACCTGGCAGCAAGGAGATGTATTCTAACGGAGGATATGTCGTTCTGGGAGAAATTATCAGCGCTGTCTCTAAAACGGATTATTATGACTATATAAAACGAAACATCTTTGAGCCAGCCGGGATGAAAGATTCGGATTGGTTTCAGGCTGATGTGCCGGTCAAAAATGTAGCTGAAGGATATACCAGACAAGTGGAAGAGGGAGGTCCGGCCGAGCTGGGGAAACCAGGCGATCAGCAGGCGCAGAAAAGGGATATGGCACAGAAAAAAGATGTGCGAGAAGCTGAACGTAGTCCAAGCCTGCAAACAAACGCAAGGCGCGCGGTCGCCAGGCAGGATCAGGGCTGGCGAAACAATATCTACACCAGACCAGCCAGAGGCAGTGCGGCTGGCGGCGGTTACGCTACGGCCGAAGACCTGCTGAAGTTTGCCCGGGCTCTTTTCGGCTGTGAGCTTCTAAATGAGGCCTGGACCAACTGGATTTTTACCGGCAGAGAGCCGCAGGCAGAGAATCAGACAACAAAAAATTCGGATAGACAGGAAAAACAAAATCAGGCTATAAGCGCGGGTAGTAATGAATTCTATCGAATATTTCTGGAGAGCAGCCAGGAGCAAGAAGCCTTTTCTGACAGCAAAAATGACAAGGAATTGATAACAGAGCCGGATAGAAGAGAAAATCCAGCGGCGAAATCTTCGCCAGTCCAGGCTGGCCAGAGTGCGATAGACAGAAGCCGCTGGGGAATTGGCATCGCTGGCGGAGCACCTGGGATAAATGCGATACTTGAGATGGATGGGCAGGCAGGATACACAATCATTGTCCTTTCCAATTATGATCCGCCGGCTGCCCCTGATATCGCTCAGATGATCAGAAGATATTTAAAGGCAATTAAAAAGTAACATCTGGATTCGCGGCTTTGTCCTGGGAAGGTCATGGCTAAACGCCGGATGGGTAAAAATTAGAAATCCTAAAGCATCTCCTGGTCCTGATGGAAATCCAGTGGTTAAGTTTCATGTTACCGGAAGCGAAATTAAGATCTAGCAGGCATTGATTTTATAAAATTAAGGCAGGTTATCCACCGGGATTAAATGTTGACGATCAGGGCGAATATTTGACAGAAAGAATCATCGGCTGATATCGTAAAGGTTAAGAAGTGCTGGTAAAGGTTCATATAAAATTTAGAATTATAAGAGATTACTGATGTGCTTAAATTCGATCAGGACAATCAAAAAATAAGCCAGGCCAAGATGCTTAATGGCCGGCGTGTTAAATTATTCTGAGGAAAAGTACAGGACATGCTTGATATCAATTCGATTCTTCCAGCCAGAGCCATGGGAATTGGACGGGAGTCAAATAAGCCGGGGCAGTTAAGGCTACCGCTGGCTCCCAACATTAATGATAAGGGGACAGCTTTTGCCGGTTCTATTTTCTCATTGGCCGTGCTGTCAGGCTATGAGACGGCTCTGGAAAGGTTGGGCCAGTTGAACCTCTCAGGTAATTTGTTTCTCCTGTCTTCACACATTACCTATCACCAGCCAGGACTGTCCGACCTTATTACCCGGAGCCGGATAACCGAGGATCTTAAGCCCACCAGAAAAGCCAACTGGAAGATGCGGATAAAAGTGGAAGTGGTTGAGGCTCAAAGCCAGAGTTTGTGCGCCACGTTCGATGGGCTGTATGTTCTTCAGGTTGAGAATCGCTAAAAGCTATAGAGAGATGGCCTTAAATGTTGCTTCTATTTCTGATAAAAATCCTGTGAAATTTCAGGCTGCCGTGTTTTGATCTGTACTGATTTATGCTGATTAATATCGATTCTTCACTCAGGCGAAATCAGAGACCCGAACTGATTTAATTAATGCTTCCACGCCCTCACTTCTATAACCTTTTGCTTTGGAGGGCGAAACCCCAGACCGAACGCCTATCAGAATCTATCATTCATCACAGTGTCATCACTCAGGGCTTTCTAGTAGGCGGGAGAATCGTCTTACTTCCCTGATTTTCTGTTTTCCGATTTTTCTAAGTTTCAAGGCTTAGGTCCATTCAGACTCATCTCAGAGTGTCAATGGTGCAGGTCAAAACTTACCTTAAATCTCCTGACCATCAAGACCCCGTCCTGGTTCGTTTCTACCGTGTAAAGCTTACCGTTTTTCCACACAGAGTCTCGATTCAAGCTAATAACTATCGGCATTTTAGCCAGATACTTCCCCTCTTCATCAAAAAGATCAAAATAAAACGTGTCTTTTTTGTTCTTTTCTCTTTCAAAGGTCTTAACAAATATCCTGCCCTTATCATCAACGGCCAGGTTATTCCTTTCTCATTATTGATGCTGCCTGTCCAGGCTGATTCCTGCTGCCTGCAGCCAGCAGCATTAAACAAAATAAAAAACAAGAATAAGGATAGCGGAACAATAACATGGCCGCAAAACCCGGCTTTCATTTTACTTACCCTATTTTAGCTGGCTTGGTATAGCCTACAGCCAGCTTTTCCATTTGCTCCTTGCCTTGTATCAAAATCCAAAGTCCTCTGGCTCAGTTAAGACCCTTCGCCTGGGTGGATAACTTAACCAGATATTTAGCCACATAAGGCGCGTCAGACCTGACAATTGAGTATAAATAACCATCTTCATCCATCGCCACCGGGAAATGGTCTAATTCAAGTTTGCTTAAAGGCTTGCCGCCCCTCATCAGTATTAATTGCGATTTTCCTTTTTCCCCGTCAAAGAGAGATACATATAATAAATCCCTGTGCTCGAAAATCGAATAGTCCATCGGCACAATCGCAAAACCCTGCCCAAATTCAATCAGCTGAGTAGGCTTGAAATAATCAGAAGGATGCTCGATCTTTTTTTCTAACCGGCCATCTTTATAAACGTAGACCTCAAACTTATAAGGATTAATAAAACAAACCCGTCCACTGGCCGTGCAACAGACCCTGAATGGTAGCCTGGCAACAGGAAAATTCTTAAATTTACTGAATTTGGAAGCTACCTCAAACGGCTCACCGAAAGAAGAAATACAGTTGCCTTGCTGATCATAGACCTGAATTATCCTGTCTTTTTTTAAGCCAACCGCCAGAATGTTACCATCCTTATCCACATCGAGATGGTTCATCTGGAAATCAACTGGAAATGAGTTAATAAATTGCCCGCTTTCAGCAAAGATGTATATTTTTCTTGTCCCGCCAACAATGATATGGCCTTTTCCATCGGTGGCAATGGATCTGAGATCATTTTCCAATTCCCCCGGCCCCTGGCCTATCTTCCCGATGCTCGCCACATAGTCACCAGTCTTAGTGTATTTTTGAATACGTGTGATTTTATCGTCTAAAATATAGATATAGGTGGAACTAAGAGCCAGATCAGTTATGTTCCCGATTATTTCCTGTTCCTTTGAACCGTCTTTACCGATAGTCAGCACAGGCGAGAGTTTAATTTCCTGAGCATAAGAGACGCTGAGGGAAATAAATAATAGCGTCAGGCCAGCCCTCAATTTGAAGAAGTTTTTATCAGGCATTTGGCCTCATCCCCTTTAAAACATTCAGCCATATATATCACATACATATTACGACACATACACTAAATTCTTTATTAAATCAAACAGGTCACTCTATCAGGTTAAGACATTATACTGGCTCACGTAGAGGTAGGCGCCTCTGAGAGAGAGCTTATACTGAATAATGAGGTTCGGTCGCGACGTGCTGGACAGCCGGTAGTAGGAATAAGTGCAAAAGAGGCTGGCAAATTTCTGAGCATGGTACTTGAAAAAGCAGGGCTCCCTATTTGTTATAAGATTCATGGGAATAAAAAACTTTTCCTGGGAATTATAGATGGGATCACGCCTGGTTATATGATATTTATGATATTAATGATATTGATTGGTATCGAACTTATGAAGAAACAGGAGAGGACCATGACTGGCGCTGGAACGAGCAATGGCTTCCTCATACTGCCTGGTAGATGTATGCTATTTCAATAAATTATAAGAAATGGAGAGGAGAGGGATGAATAACGTTTATCAAAAACTTTTAATAGCATCAATGGGCATTTCAGCTGTTCTTTTATTTAATTCCTGCCGTCAAAGCGTCGGAGATACCAGCCTGGTGGAAGATAACACAAAAGATAAAGTTGTACTGGCCTATGTATTTGTGGAGAATAACTTAATCCAGCCGGAACAAATAGCTGCTCGAAAATTAACCCACATTAATTATGCCTTTGCTAATATAGAAAACGGTGTGATCAAAAAGGGATTTGAGTCTGACGAACAGAATTTTGCACTTCTTAACTCTTTAAAAAAAGAAAATCCTGACCTCAAAGTCCTTATTTCCGTTGGCGGCTGGACGTGGTCTGGTAACTTTTCTGATATGGCTCTGACAGAAGAATCAAGAAGTAAGTTTGCTAAATCGGCGGCAGAGTTTGTCAGAAAATATAAACTTGACGGTATTGATATTGATTGGGAATATCCCGGGTTGCCGGGTATAGGCAATACGCATCGTCCCGAGGACAAGAAAAATTATACGTTGCTCTTAAAAGCTCTAAGAGACGAACTGGACAAATATGAAGCAGAAGATAATAAACACTATCTGACCACGGTAGCCGCCGGAGCAGCGGATGAGTTTGTCGAGGCGACGGAGATGGGGGAGGTGGCGAGATATCTCGACTTTGTAAATCTTATGACCTATGATTTTTGCGTGGCCGAGGCCGACCCCATTACCGGTCACCACACCTGTCTTTATACCAATCCTGATGCACCTAAGGATATATCAACGCACCACGCCGTCCAGAATTTTATTCGAGCCGGTGTGCCATCAGATAAAATTGTCATTGGTGCCGCCTTTTATGGCCAGGCCTGGGGAGAAGTGGATAGTAAAAATAATGGTCTTTTTCAGCCTGGCAAGCCAGCCTCGATTGATTCCTCGTATAAATCAATCAGGACGGAATTAGAAGGTAATTATGGCTTTAAAAGGTACTGGGATGATGTGGCCAAGGCTCCCTATCTTTACAGCCATTCTCGCCGGATATTTATATCTTACGATGATGCTGTCTCGGTTAAATTAAAATGCAATTACGTTATTGATCAACAGCTTCGCGGAATTATGTTCTGGGAATATAACGGTGATTATCAAAATGAACTGCTGAGTATTATGGCGGAAACGTTGCTAAGAAAATAAAAACGTTGCTAAGATAGAAAAATAAAATAGAAAAATAAAAAGGAATAAAGGCCTGGCAAAAGCAGAGATTCTCTGATTAACCCGTGGGGCGGAATTAAGGGTTTCGTGAATAGTCAGACAATTTAGCCACTTGAGCCTATAGGGGCGGATCAACGGGTGGACCCGGGCAACGGCCTGCCTGATTTTTTATCCGGGAGCAGGCTTTATTACCCGGCTTTTCTCTTAAAGGGACCAGACCAGGCGGCGTCTATCCGGGCGTATTTCAGCTGCTAGCTACTGAAGCTCGACTACCGTCTCAATCTTTCTCTCGAAGCGCAGTTCTAACAGGAACAAAATTAACTATAGCCTTCTCCTTTTTTATTTTGAAAACTTTTACGCTCTTACCCTATTTGTTATAATTCGTTGCAGCCATATTGGGGGGATAAGATGCAATTCGGACTTGTCCAGGGCGGTTGGCTTGACTATCTTCCAGGCTTATCTGGGTTAGTCATTTTCATAATAGGCATTTTTATTATTGCCCTTGTTTACTTTATACCCATGGTTATAGCTTCCTACAAAAGAGCCAGAACACTGGGCAAATGGATATCGCTTGAGCTACTTCCTGAACTGATAAAGAATAGATTAAATCCCGCCTCAATCAAGCTGCCGACACCCAAGATGAAAGAACTCAAACCAATAGAACAAATCATCAAACAGGAGCTGACCAAATTCAGTTCTCTTTCAATAATCACCATTTTAGATACTGTTAACAAATGCCTGGACTTATTCCTCGCTCCCCTGAAGGTTTTATCAAGACAACTCCTGGCTATAGGGCTTGGCTCGATTCTGTTGGGCCTGATTGGCAGTATGTATCATAATCTTAGCCTCTTCCGGGGTATCTCTATGACGGAACCTGACAAAATTCGATCTTTAGCAGGTTTTATTTCGGCTGAGCTTGCCAGGTCAAGGTGGATTCTTCTTTTTGGTCTTTTCGTATCCATAGCATATTTGATTCTTTATGCATTTATCAGTACCTATCCCCTAATCATTAAGAAAAAAGTGTCTAATACGTTATTGACGTCAGAAGAAAAGACAAATTGATATTTGCCAATTTCGCTATCGATGGATTATTTACTGCCTTGCCAGAAAAGCTAAATGAAAATATTTTTTGCTCGGCTATCTGACTATATCCTGCTGCCCCGCCAAAACCAGATCCATTACCTCTCTTGCTCCAACCTTATCTTGAGCAGGAAAATAGTATCTTTTTTTAAATTAGCCCTTGCCCATGTTTTCTGTTTTTCATCCAGAAGCTCACCCATTCCGGCCAGAATGTTCCGGTCATTAAGGCTTTCCACAAATGCCAGGCATTTTCTCAAGTAATCTTTAAAACTCATCCTGGTGCGTTTCTCAACGATTTGTTTATTTACCGGCCAGCGGTTTTTTAAAAAATGCCAGACGTCGTAAACATCGCGATTGGCTGTTTTTTTGCGCTCCAGCATGGCTACCAGTTTATGAGCGAACATATCTTCTCTGACCATGACCAGCATCGGAATGCCCAAATAGTTCTTTAGCTGGAAGCTCGAGCCAAAGTTTCTTAAATTAACTTCAATCTTAATGTTCTGTGACTGGTCATCATAGGAAAGGACAAACAACAAAGTATGTTGCTTTTGGTGCTTTTCTTTTATAACGCCATATTGATCGAGGATCACCTCGAGTTTTTTATAAACGGAAGATTCCTGCTCACTGTCTAAAAGATCAAAGTCTAAATCTACCGAGAAACGCCCGAGGCGATAAAAAAGATAGGCAGCAGTCCCACCCTTAAAACCCAGAACCGGGCCAAGCGAAGTATCTGTATAGATATCTTTTAATATTTGAAGCAGGATGGTTTTATGAGTGTTGATATCAAGCATGGGCGGCCAGCTTATAATAGGAATTCAGCCTTTTCTCCATGGCCGGGTTGCCATAGATGTGAATTATCTCAAAGCATTTGTCCCAGTTAATGGAGGATAAGTTGTCGAAGTGATAGTTTTTGTTCAGGTATATTGTGTCCAGGAAAGCTCTTTCTTTGGAGGCAAAGTAATAATTATCTTTTGTCTCCAGGCCAAGGGAATTGGTCAAAATAGGCTCCTTTATTCGCCGGAAGACATAAGTCTGCCCGTCGCAAGATAACTCACGACTTAGGTAACTGACCACAAAAATCTGATCATAATGCTGGAAGACCACGCCCTCTCTGGCCAGGATAGTTTCCAGGCTAACATAAGACGGGGTGTATATTTTGACCGCCAGCTCCAGCCGGTCATAGCCTTTATCCTTGGCATAAATTCCCTTACGGATGGGGTAAAGCTTACCGGCTTTTACATAGCGGTAGGCATATTTTTTAACCAGTCTGGCATCGGTTTCTTTCCAGATTAAAGACAGTTCCTTAAAAGTAAAGACTGTGTTCTCAGAACGGAGTAAGACTGATAAGCGATCCCTTTCCATAATCATAAACCAATAGTACCCATTTATGGGTACTTTTAGTTTATGCTTTTGGCCAACGAAGTCAAGCCCCGGTATTTGACCTAACCCAGCACGTGCCAGTTTTTCAAGCTTAAATTGGCCAGACCCGGCGGCTTTTATCCGGGTGGATTTCGGCAGCTATCCGCTGCAGCTTGACTACAATCTCAATCTTTTTCTCAAAGGGCAGTTTGGCCAGTTGGCGGCGGCGTTCACGCTTTTTTTCGAAAACTTGTTCGGCAGATTTATTCATTTCCTTCGCTATCCTTGAGCTTCCTCAATCTATCTGTCAGGCCGTATTTTTCGACAATTCTAGAAAGGACATCTCTATCAAGAGTCCCACTCTCCAGAAGTCTCACGACTCGCTCTTTATCCTTCGCCCGGCCAGTCTGAAGCGCGATGGCCGTCAGGTATTCTGGCCTTAAAATCCTGACCTGGACATCATGATATCTGGTCACTAGAGCTTCGGCCACCGCCTCCTGCACCAGATCATTATAGGCAGGGATAAACTGGACGGGAAAACCCTCTATTAGAATAGCTTCTGCTTCTTCAGAGTAGCCGCGGTTACGGGCAAATTCATAGATTGGAGCAAGTTCATCCAGGCCCTCCTTAACCGGGATAAAGAAGACATCCAGGTCATAAGTCAGAACCGGCTCAATGTAATAGGTAGCAGCAATTCCGCCGCCAATCGCATAGGATTTAATTATTCCCACGCGGGTCATTTCTTCAATGACGATAAGCGCTTTTTCCATCTCATCTAATTCCTATATATTATAAGATAAAAAAGGAAATACGGGATAGCCTCCATCTCTATTGTTATAAATCCTGGGCCAGAATTACCCCTTCAAGTTCAGAATAATCCCTGGAAATCAAATAATATTCCTTTAACTTCAAGCTTTCAGCCACTCTTTTTAGTCTGGACCAATCAGACCGGTCAGCTTTGACTTTAACTTCAAAAGCAATCTGATTATTCAAGATGAAGTCTATTTCAGGGCCTCTGTACTTTTCATAGTAGTTCAAATGACCGTAATTCCTCAGACACTGGAAAACGCCGTTCTCCAAAACAGTTCCTTCACCTAGCCGACCCAGATAATTTAAAAGGCCGATATCACAGAGGTAAACCTTTTTTGCCCCTCGCACCTCGCCGTCCAGACTTCTGGAAAATGGGTAAACTAAAGAAATGAAGTAGCTTTTTTCTAAAAAGCCTAAATAAGAATAAACGGTCTCCCGGGATATGCCAATCTCAGAAGATATCTTTGATATCTCCAGTTTTGATCCTGCCCGATTGGCCAGCAGGATAATCAGATCCCTGAGTTTTCGAAGTTCTCTGAAATCTGATAAGCTCTTGACGTCCTTTTCAAAAAAGGATTTGAAGATGTCTTCCAATATCTGACGTTTCCTTATTCTATCTTCTTCAAGGACTACTGCTGGGAAGCCGCCAAATTCCAGGTACTCATTAAAATAGGACTTATAGGTTTCAAAGGAAATTTCGCTTTTACCCTGAGCCTTACTTCTGAAATCTTTTTCACGACTTTTCTTTTTTTCTTTAAATATCAGAAATTCTTCAAAATCCAGTGGAAAAAGCTCGTAGACAATTTTCCTGCCAGAGAGGGATTCAGGAAAAAGGTTTTTTAAATAGAAGCTGGCAGAACCTGTCAAAAAAAACTTGATATGATAATGGTCGTAAAGATATTTTATGGCTTTGACTATATCGGGAGCTAATTGTATCTCATCTAAAAATATATAGGACTTTTCTTCAAGAGAAAAACCCAGGTTTTTAAGGTTGGCGAGAATATTATCAAAATTTGCTTCTTCGAAGATTCGCTGGTTTAATGGATTTTCAAGATCTAGAAATATCTTGGCAGAACTGTTTATACTGTCAAAAATCTGACGCATCAGAGTCGTTTTCCCGACCTGACGCATACCGGTCAGCAATACAATGCGCTGCAGATCGATTTCTTTTAATAGTAATGGAGTAAGTTTCCTCTCATAAATCTTGGGCATAATTAATATTATGGGAGAAATAGATGTTTTGTCAAGCGTTAGCTTACATATTTTGTTTATTTTTGTCGGCTAATAGTTGACATCTACTGCATTTTTATCAAAAAGACAGGGATAGGTTTCGAGCTTACCTTAGCAGATAGCTAATTCTAATAATCCGCTCTAACAATAATATTTCAGCTAAAGGAATTGGAGGCGCGTGCACCAATGCCGATCGATGGAGTTACAAATTTGGATAGCCATAAAAAGAAAGGTTGACAGAAGATAAAAAAAAACCCGGCAACGACCTACTCTCCCACGGAGTTTCCCCCGCAGTACCATCGGCACCGAAGGGCTTAACTTCCGAGTTCGAAATGGGATCGGGTGTTTCCCCTTCGTTATGGTTGCCGGGATTAATTATCGATTAAACCCGGGACACGTTCCTATATTAGGAACATATCCGATATGATTGCTAACAAAGCGGCATGTTTCACCTTGATAAACTTTATGGTCAAGCCTCACGGGCTATTAGTACTGGTTAGCTCAACGCATCACTGCGCTTACACACCCAGCCTATCAACCTCGTCATCTACGAGGGCCCTTTAGCCCCTTGCGGGGAGGGAGATCTTATCTTGGGGCGCGCTTCCCGCTTATATGCTTTCAGCGGTTATCGCTACCGAACACAGCTACCCAGCGCTGCGCCTGGCGGCACAACTGGTAAACCGGAGGTTCGTCCATCCAGGTCCTTTCGTACTATGGACAGCCCCCCTCAAATCTCCTGCGCCTGCCGTGGATAGAGACCGAACTGTCTCGCGACGTTCTAAACCCAGCTCACGTACCCCTTTAACCGGCGAACAGCCGGACCCTTGGGACCCGCTTCAGCCCCAGGATGGGATGAGCCGACATCGAGGTGCCAAACAGTCTCGTCGATGTGAGCTCTTGGAGACTATTAGCCTGTTATCCCCGGCGTACCTTTTATCCGTTGAGCGATGGCCCTTCCATACGGGACCACCGGATCACTAAGCCCTGCTTTCGCACCTGCTCGACCCGTCGGTCTCACAGTCAAGCTCCCTTATGCCTTTGCACTCTGCGGTTGATTTCCAAACAACCTGAGGGAACCTTAGGGCGCCTCCGTTACATTTTAGGAGGCGACCGCCCCAGTCAAACTACCCACCTAACACTGTTCCCCTCCCCGCTAAGGGGAGTAGGTTAGAACTTCAGAACATGAAGAGTGGTATCTCACTGATGGCTCCACCACACCCGGAGGTGCGGCTTCATAGCCTCCCACCTATTCTGCGCATCATGTTCCAAAATCCAATGCTAGGCTGCAGTTAAGGTGCCGGGGTCTTTCCGTCCAGCGGCAGGTAACCGGCGTCTTCACCGGTACCACAGTTTCGCCGTGCCCCTCTCTGAGACAGCGCTCATGTCGTTACGCCTTTCGTGCGGGTCGGAACTTACCCGACAAGGAATTTCGCTCAGTGCTGTTACTTTGATGACCTGGTATCAAACCAGGCGGGCTGCCATTTCTGACAGCCTCCGCATGTTGCCATGCGGCTCGGACTGTATCTTCACTGCATCTTAGTGTCTGGCATACAGTCTCTGAGGACTCCGAAACATTTGCTTCGGCCTTTCCTGCTGATTGCCTGCACCCGTCGCATTTTTACTCGTTAGGAGTAGCGTGGGTTCTTCACCCCTTTTGAAGGGGACAGGGTTTCCAGCATATAGCCAGATTTTACTAAGGCTAGCTCTTCTAACCTTAGGACCGTTCTTCACGTTGTATCTATTAGAGATACTGCTCAGTGCTAATACCGAGCGCCCTCCATCGCTGAAGGGAACGGACTATATCATCTCTCCTCTTTCTCTGGGAGAGCCTGACGTATAGTCTCTGAGGATTCTTTACTGAAAAGGTGATTTTTAATTTCCGCCTCGCTGTGTTTTCTCTTGCCGCCGTCATTCATCTCTTTTCTAATTTCCAGGATCTCGAGAATACCTTCTTTATCCAGATGACGGTTTTCCTGCATCATTCTAGCAATCTTCTTGAACTTGGAAAAATCTCTCTTCTTTTTTGCTGATAGGAACCCGAACCTATCGAAAAACGGGATGACATTTTCAACTATAGCCCTGAAATTATTCACCTCATAATACCAAACTCCATCTGGCCTGCTTCTTAACGTTCCACAATTGAGGTGTTTCTTGAAGAGGGTAAGGATAACTTTGTCCTTTTGAGAAATATTGAAGCAGAGAGAAACTTTCCAGGGAATTGCATAGTCATCTCTTGGTCTGAAGGAAACATTGAAGCTTCCTTCCCCATCAGCAAAACCAGCAAGATAATAACCTATTCGAGGAGGAATGGCTTTTACATTTAGAGTCATTCGTGTCTCCTTTTCACAAAGCCTTTCCTGCTGATTGTCCGCACCGGACACATTGTTACTTGTCAGCCAAAACGAGGCAACAAGTAGTGCCGGATACTCGGATTTTCCAGCATATAGTCAGGTTTTATAACTACAGCGGTCCAGCCTATAGTTACGGCCGCCGTTTACCGGGGCTTCGGTTCAGAGCTTCTCCTGCCGAAGCAGGATGACCCCTCCCCTTAACCTTCCGGCACCGGGCAGGCGTCAGACCCTATACATCGATTTTATGTCTTTGCAGAGTCCTGTGTTTTTATTAAACAGTCGCAAGAGCCATTTATCTGCGGCCTCCTCGGGCTTTGTTTATACAACTACACCCTACTGAGGCACCCCTTCTCCCGAAGTTACGGGGTCAACTTGCCTAGTTCCTTAGAGAGGGCTCACACGTGCGCCTTAGGATTCTCTCCTCATCTACCTGTGTCGGTTTGCGGTACGGTCACCTGGACAACTCCTTAGAGGATTTTCTTGGCAGCGTGGAATCAGCGAGTTGACAAGACCGAAGCCCTGCTTCCCCGTTGTATTCGGAGTTAACGAGCTCCCGGATTTGCCTAGGAGCTCCTCCTACTTAACGGCCGTGCATTTCCAACCGCACGTACGCCTATCCTTCTGCGTCCCCCCATCGTACAAACGTTCTCCAGGTGGTGCAGGAATGTTGACCTGCTATCCATCGCTTACGCCTTTCGGCCTCAGCTTAGGGACCGACTAACCCTGGGCGGACTGACCTTCCCCAGGAAACCTTAGATTTTCGGCGCTGCTGGTTTCTACAGCAGTTATCGCTACTCGTGCCGGCAGAGTCTCTTCCGTGCGCTCCATGAGACCTCACGATCCCACTTCAATGCCCACGGAATGCTCCCCTACCAATCCCGACGAATCGGGAGTCCGCAGCTTCGGTAGCAAGCTTAGCCCCGTTACATTGTCGGCGCGGAAATACTTGACCAGTGAGCTGTTACGCTTTCTTTAAAGGATGGCTGCTTCTAAGCCAACCTCCTGGTTGTCTAAGCGTTTCCACATCCTTGCCCACTTAGCTTGCATTCTGGGACCTTAGCTGGCGGTCTGGGCTGTTTCCCTTTTGACTACGGACCTTAGTGCTCGCAGTCTTACTCCCGCGCAGTGGTTATAGGAATTCGAAGTTTGGTTGGATTCGGAAGGCCTTTCGGCCCCCTAGGCCATCCAGTGCTCTACCTCCTATACCATTCACGCGAGGCTAGCCCTAAAGCTATTTCGGGGAGAACGAGCTATCTCCGAGTTTGATTAGCCTTTCACCCCTACCCTCAGCTCATCCGAGCTGTTTTCAACCAACACCGGTTCGGACCTCCCTGCGGTGTTACCCGCAGTTCATCCTGGCCAAGGGTAGATCACCTCGGCTTCGCGTCTACTCCAAACGACTAATCGCCCTATTCGGACTCGCTTTCGCTACGGCTCCTCTCTTTTAAGAGATTAACCTCGCCGCTTAGAGTAACTAGCCGGCTCATTAAGCAAAAGGCACGCCGTCACCTCCTTGCGGAGGCTCCGACTGCTTGTAAGCACACAGTTTCAGGTTCTGTTTCACTCCCCTAACAGGGGTTCTTTTCACCTTTCCCTCACGGTACTTGTGCACTATCGGTCGCAGGTTAGTATTTAGCCTTGGAAGATGGTCCTCCCGAATTCCCACAGGATTCCACGTGTCCCGTGGTACTTGGGTGCCTGACTGAGAGAGACAATCTTTTCGCTTACAGGACTATCACCTTCTATGGTTACCCTTTCCATGGTATTCAGCTAAGATTGCCCTTTTTGACTCTCTGACTCCTCCGGGCAGGAGCCAGGTCAGGTCCCTCGACCCCGCTTGCACAACGCGCCAGGGCTTTAACATGCAAACGGTTTGGGCTGTTCCCGTTTCGCTCGCCGCTACTCAGGGAATCGCGGTTGCTTTCACTTCCTCCGGGTACTGAGATGGTTCCCTTCCCCGGGTTCGCTTCCTCACCCTATGTATTCAGATGAGGATACCGCGGCTTCACCGCGGTGGGTTTCCCCATTCGGACATCTCCGGATCGAAGCCCGCTTAGCGGCTCCCCGGAGCTTATCGCAGCTTGCCACGTCCTTCATCGCCTACCTGCGCCAGGGCATCCCCTGTGTGCTCTTAGTAACTTGACCATAAAGTTTGGTCAAGGCAAAACTGCCGCTTTGTTAAATTTTCAAAGATCTAATCTATCGCTTCCCTCTAACCAGAGGGAACCAATTACACGTTATTGGCTTTGGTGGAGCTGACCGGGATCGAACCGGCGACCTCCGGCTTGCAAAACCGGCGCTCTCCCAGCTGAGCTACAGCCCCAAAAATTTTTCTGCCGAAAAATTTTTGAATGAGCTCGCGGAAAAGCTTCTCGCCGCTGAGCCCGGGCCTTCTTCACTCATTCCTTTGATAATGGTGGGCCTAAGTGGATTCGAACCACTGACCTCACGCTTATCAGGCGGGCGCTCTAACCCCTGAGCTATAGGCCCAATCTATCCTAGAGTCTAGAGCCAACTTAATGGCCAGAGAGCTTTCGCTGATATAGATTTAGATATATAAGAAAAGCGGAGCTTCCAGGACCTCCCTGATTCGTTGATCTCTTGAAAGGAGGTGATCCAGCCGCACGTTCCCGTACGGCTACCTTGTTACGACTTCACCCCAATCACCGACCTCGCCTTCGGCGCCTGCCTCCCTTGCGGGTTAGCTCAGCGACTTCGGGCGAGACCAGCTTTCGTGATGTGACGGGCGGTGTGTACAAGGCCCGAGAACGTATTCACCGCGGCGTAGCTGATCCGCGATTACTAGCGATTCCGACTTCATGCAGGCGAGTTGCAGCCTGCAATCCGAACTGAGGACGGCTTTAGGGATTAGCTCTACCTTGCGGCCTTGCTTCCCTCTGTACCGTCCATTGTAGCACGTGTGTAGCCCTGGACATAAAGGCCATGCTGACTTGACGTCATCCCCGCCTTCCTCCCCGTTATCCGGGGCGGTCCCCTTAGAGTGCCCGGCATTACCCGCTGGCAACTAAGGGTAAGGGTTGCGCTCGTTGCGGGACTTAACCCAACATCTCACGACACGAGCTGACGACAGCCATGCAGCACCTCTACTGGCTCCCGGATTGCTCCGGGTCGTTACCCTTTCGGGCTTCTACCACCAGCAGTTCAAGCCCAGGTAAGGTTCTTCGCGTAGCGTCGAATTAAACCACATGCTCCACCGCTTGTGCGGGCCCCCGTCAATTCCTTTGAGTTTCAACCTTGCGATCGTACTCCCCAGGCGGG
>Ga0116169_1000429_pt1 | contig 44185 bp, 42 predicted proteins | sample AD_UKC130_MetaG_FD_89796 | JGI IMG/M metagenome (GOLD analysis project Ga0116169, IMG submission 89796) | Active sludge microbial communities of municipal wastewater-treating anaerobic digesters from Canada - AD_UKC130_MetaG | ecosystem: Engineered > Bioreactor > Anaerobic > Digestate | place...
TAACAAAAAAAGGGACACGTCTGTTGTCGGTTGGAAAAAGACAGCAAGAAGAAGACAAAACGTGCGTCGGGCTTCGATTTTGATAACATGATTTAAGGTTTGCGGGCGTTGTGGTTAAATAACTATATCGTAAAATGAACAAAACCGGCGTTCTGCACTGATTATGACAACATAATTTAAGTAGTACGACGGCAGTTATTAAATTATGTTGTCGAAAACAGAGGAAAACCGTGGCAGAACATTAAAATTAAGATCAGAAAAGGAGGAAAATATCGGTGCATTACCGGAAATAGGATTCAGAAGAAGGGAACCCCGGGTACAATCCTTAAATAGAGGTGAGGACGGAAACAAAAACTTCCCACAATCCTAAAACAGATGTGTGGCGGCGAGGAAAAATTTGCGGCAATGTTAAATTGGGGGCCTATAAGGGAGTGGAAAAAATTGCCGCGACACCCAAATTTGTACGAGAAAGGAAGAAAAAATCGATACAACGCAAAAAAACGGTTTCGACAGGGGAAAAAATTGTTTCAACCTTAAAACAATTGTGCGACAGGGAGCAAAAATTTGATACGGTCCTAATTTTAAGGCACAGACAGTCGGGAAAAACTAGTACGGCCGAAAAACAGATGCTTGGGCAGAAGGAAAAAATTGCTTCAATCCTAAAACAAATGCTTGGGCGGGAGGGAAAATTTGCAACAACTTAATTAGGGGCCTATAAGGAAGTGGAAAAAATTGCCGCGACACCCAAATTTGTACGAGAAAGGAGGCAAAAATCGATACAACGCAAAACAGCGCGTTTGGGAGAGAGAGGAGGGGATAAGCCTTTTTCCGTTTCGAAAATTCATCCAGTGAACGAAGGGAGAAAAAATTGCTTCAAAACCAAAACAATCAGCCGAAATGTTGTATTTCGATTTCAAACCTCACAGATCAGAAAACGAAATCGAGAAAAAAGTTGTTCCACATGAACAAAAAAGAGAATCTGTATGTTTTTAAAAAGGAAAGCATACTTCCAGCAACAGAAACAACCTCATTATTTGTATAACCAAAAAACAAAAAACTATGGCAGATGTAACATTTCGCGTAAAAGCGCACAGTGAAAATCCTACCAAAACCGTTGCAAAGGCAAGAGGTTTTGAAATGGTAATTGATGAACCGGTGGAAATGGGCGGCACAAATGCAGGGCCTAATCCGATAGAATATCTTTTGGCAACATTGGCCGGTTGCTTAAATGTAATGAGTCATGTAATTGCCAAAGAAATGAATATGCAATTAAACGGTGTGGAAATTCATGTATCGGGAACATTGAACACCGACAAATTCTCGGGAGTAGAAACTGACGAAAGAGCAGGACTAAAACAAATCAATGCAGAAATTATCCCGGATACCGATGCAGATGAAGCCACTTTGAAAAAATGGCTAACAACCATTGAAAGCCGTTGCCCGGTAAACGATAACCTATCGAATCCCACACCGGTAAACATCAAAGTAAAAAAGAAGGGATAAAAAACTGAATCAAAAGGCGGTTTTCCACCGCCTTTTTTATTTTTCGTCCGGCTCCACCCAATCGCCACTTTCTTTAATGAGCCAAATAAGTCGTTCAACGGCCCGATCGGCCGGAATATTCTTTTCCACGAGTTGCTGCTTTTTGTACAGCGATATTTTCCCTCGCTCTGCACCAACATAACCATAATCGGCATCGGCCATCTCGCCGGGACCATTGACAATGCACCCCATTACGGCAATTTTCAGATTTTTCAGGTGCGACAACGCATTTTTTACCAACGCCACCGTTTCCTGCAAATCGAACAAAGTGCGTCCACAGCCCGGACATGAAATAAATTCCGCTTTGCTCATTCTCACGCGCGCTGCCTGCAAAATACCAAAAGCATAGGCATCGACATCTTTCGCGTCAATTTTTCCGACATTGCTCAGCATGATTCCGTCGCCAAAGCCATCCAACAGCAGTGTACCCAAATCTGCACCGGCCTTTATCTGAAGATCTTCCGCATTATCTTCGGTATATTCTCGACAGAGAATCACCGGTATCTTACAATCTTCGCGCAAGAGTTGATGAAAAAATGCCCGCTGCTCCCCCACTCCGTTCCCGTGTGAAGTTTCAAGCACAATCACAACATCTTTCACGTTGTTAAGCACCCGGAACGTTTCGCGCGTCAATTCGTGATACGAGAGTTTCAAAAACTTCACGCGTGCATCGCACTTCCCCATTTCAAGTATGTTATCACACGTAAACAAAGGAAATCGGTCATCCTCGTTTTTCCACCCCTTGCGATAATCGATAATGGCTTTCATCCCTTTCGGAAAATTGAGCGGAAGCCGTTCGCCTACATACAAATAATCGGGTACAAATTGTGAATGAATGCGCATGTCTCCGGTTTTGCTCCGATCGGAAATAACCGGAGGCACAAAATCGCCACCGATGTTTCCCACAGCATCACTCCTTCTGCGCTCGGTCGAAAATGGCGAAAAGCCCGCATAAGGTTCGGCATCGATGAGTTTGTGGCCGGCTCGTTGCGCAATGTAATTGACCAACTTACGAGCTACCGGTATTTCATATTCGGGATCTTCGCTCAGCGAAACACGAACGGTATCTCCTATCCCATCGGACAACAAGGCACCAATGCCTACTGCCGATTTTATACGCCCCTCTTCGCCAACACCCGCTTCGGTTACTCCCAAATGCAAGGGAAAATGCATATCTTCTTTGTTCATCCTGTCTACCAACAACCGTACAGCCTTTGTCATCAATAATGTATTGGACGCTTTGAGTGAAATCACAATGTCCGAAAATTCTTCTTCCACAGCAATGCGAAGGTACTCCATGCAAGATTCTACCATGCCCTCGGGCGTATCGCCGTAGCGGCTCATGATGCGGTCAGACAACGAACCGTGATTTACACCGATTCGGATGGCTGTTCCGTATTCCTTACAAATGGTTAGAAAAGGAACAAATTTGGCACGAATATGCGCTATCCCTTGCGCATACGCTTCGTCAGTATAGTCTTTTTTTGAAAAAGCCTGTTGTCTGTCGGCAAAATTACCAGGATTGATGCGCACCTTTTCCACAATTTTTGCTGCTGCTTCCGCCGCTTTCGGGTTAAAATGAATATCGGCCGAAAGGGGAATAGTGTATCCTTTTCTGCGCAATTCGCCTTTTATATTCCGAAGATTCTCGGCTTCGCGCACGCCCTGTGCCGTCAAACGGATTAAGTCGGCACCCGATGCAACGATGCGTTCGCACTGGGCTACACTTGCTTCCGTGTCCAGCGTATTGGTATTGGTCATTGTTTGAATGGCAATGCGATGATTCCCTCCTATGGTGAGATTACCGATAGGTACATCGACAGTGGGGCGACGATGATAGTTGAAAAAATCCATTGAAATTGAAATTGTATTTTACTGCAAATTTAGCACAAATCCGGGTCAATAAAGACAAAACGATTGTCCGGGATGAGTTATCGCCAAATAGGTACATTTGTGTTTTGAGGCATATTTCTCAAAAGCATTGGCCTTCTCGTAACATTCGCCAAAATGCATCGGTAAAAAATAATCGGTCCGTATGCGTTTGACAAACTGCTCGGCTCCGCGCATGTAGTTACGCCCCAATCGGGGATCGATAGGAAACATCGCCACATGGATACGATCGGTTCGCTCGGCTATGAGTTCCAACTCGCATAGAAAATTGTTTTCATAGGTTAAGGCTTCTTTTTTCGAAACCTCTTCGTTCCAATGCCAATTATTAAGGTCTCCGGCATGAAAACACCAAATATCATTGTGTGTGAACAAAAATGAATTCCCTACATCGGTTGAACCAAAAGCTTCGATTCGTATATTTTCATCCTCATAAACATCGCCCTTATCCAAATAACACGCATCTTGGGGCGCTGTTTTTTGACTAAGCAACAATTCTTTCGAAAAAATATAATGAGTATTCGGTTTTTTTTCTTTCCACAACAGAATTTCCGGATTGAAATGATCGGAGTGCGAATGAGTGCACAACACGTAAAGATCTTCTTGTTTACTCAGCAAGTAATCGTACACCCAATACGTCTTTTCATCTCGCTTCGCATCTTTAAGAAAATCGATAATGACAGAAAATTCATCAAATTCGATCGCATAACCACTATGATAAATATACGTTACAACCATGATCCCCGTTTTTTTACGAACACAATCTTATATTAATAACAATTTTCCCCCCAAATGTTTTTCCCTCCAAATAAAATCCGATAGAATGAGAATTATTCTAAATGAGTAGAATTCAGTCCGAAATAGATAAAAGGCATTCGGTAAAAACAATATTTTGACTTTAAATGTTTATTAAATGGACATTTTTTGTACTTTTGGGCAACTTTATATTCAAGCATTTTATATTCAAACAATGCCTCACATAGTAAAAGGAATTTAGATAAAAAAACAAACAAAATGAGCTATAATTTATTAGAAGGTAAACGAGGAATTATTTTTGGTGCACTGAATGAAATGTCCATTGCGTGGAAAGTGGCCGAAAGGGCTGTTGAAGAAGGAGCAACTATCACGCTCTCCAATACACCGGTGGCAGTGCGTATGGGCGATACCCTCAAATTAGGAGAAAAATTGAATGCCGAAATTCTGCCTGCTGATGCTACCAATGTAGAAGATTTGGAAATGGTTTTCTCGAAATCAATGGAAATATTGGGTGGAAAAATCGATTTTATTCTGCATTCAATCGGTATGTCGCCAAACGTACGTAAAAAACGTCCATACGACGATCTTGATTACGATTTGATGATAAAAACGCTCGACATTTCGGCTATTTCTTTCCATAAGATGTTGCAAGTGGCAAAAAAGATGGATGCCATAGCCGAAGGAGGATCGGTCTTAACGCTAAGTTATATTGCTGCACACCGCACATTTTACGGCTACAACGATATGGCCGATGCCAAAGCACTGCTTGAATCCATAACACGCAGTTTCGGATATATCTACGGACGAGAAAAAGGAGTGCGGATCAATGCTATTTCCCAATCTCCCACGTTGACAACAGCAGGTAGTGGAATTAAAGGGATGGAAGATTTGATGGATTTTTCGGAAAGAATGTCACCCCTAGGTAATGCCACAGCCGACGATTGTGCCGATTATTGCATCGTGATGTTTTCGGATCTGACACGAAAAGTAACCATGCAGACGCTTTATAACGATGGAGGATTTTCAAGCATGGGCATGAGCCTCAGAGCTATGAGACGATACAGTAACGGACTTGACGATTTTAAAAACGAAAAAGGAGAAATTATTTACGGTTAAATCTGAATATTTTTTTAATTTTGTATTTGTTATGCTTATAAAAATTCATCCGGACAACCCCAGCCCCCGCGAAATCGAAAAGGTAGTTTCCGTACTGCGCGACGGGGGAATAATTATTTATCCTACCGATACTCTTTATGCCATTGGCTGTGATGCACTGAATGTGCGCGCTGTTGAAAAAATTTGTGCTTTGAAGGGAATCAATCCCCAAAAGCACAACCTGTCGATCATTTGTCACGATTTGAGCAACATCAGTGAATACGCCAAAGTGAGCACCCCTGTTTTCAAATTGATGAAGAAAAATCTACCCGGGCCCTTTACTTTTATTCTCCCGACAACTTCATCATTGCCTAAAATATATAAGAAAAAGAAAACAGTAGGTATTCGCGTACCCGACAACAATATTATTCGTGAAATTGTTAAGCAGCTGGGAAATCCCGTTTTAAGCACTTCGATAAAAGACGAAAACGACGAGATTGAATACATTACCGACCCGGAACTTATTCACGAAAAATGGGAAAATTTTGCCGATATTGTTATCGATGGAGGTTATGGCGGTATCGAACCCTCAACGGTTGTTGATTGCACAACAGATGAGCCCCAAATTATCCGTCAAGGAAAAGGCATCTTGATACTATAAATATTTCGACTCATAATGAAAAAATATTTTACCCATCTCTTTTTAGCGATGGCTTTGCTGTTAACCTTTTCTACTTGCTCTGAAGATGAGCCTTTAATAGAAGAACAAGGGGTATCTCGGAGATAAAAATGAGGGAAGCCGACCTTTACTCTCCTAAAGAAGAAAGAACCCGACGGTCGGTAAATGTGGATAATATACCTTTTACAACTACCGATCTAAAAAAATTACAGGAAACAAATAAATAATTAATCGAGATGAAACTTTTCGGGTATTCCATCCATTATGGCAAAAAGTTCATCAAGGGTGTTTGCCCGAAGCATGGCGATACGCGTCTGCCTAAAATCGGGAATCCCTTTAAATAGGGGAGTAGCCGCTAAATGACGACGGCTATGCAAAATACCACGTCGTTCATCCAATCGGTTTATGCTTTCCAATATCTGCTGCTTCAACACGTCCAAATACCAATGGAAGGATTCGGGAGGTAATTTTTCACCGGTTTTTAAATAGTGTTTCACCTCGCGAAATATCCAGGGACGACCAAAAGTTGCACGTCCAATCATTACAGCATCAACGCCGGTTTCTTCAAAACGCTGTTTACACACTTCAGGCGAATCGATATCTCCGTTACCTATAACAGGTATTCTCATGCGTGGATTATTTTTTACCTCTTTTATCAACGCCCAGTCTGCTTCGCCGGTATACATTTGAGAACGCGTACGACCATGAATAGTTAACGCAGCTATGCCGCAATCTTGCAATTGTTCGGCCAATGTTACAATAATTTTTGAATTTTCGTCCCATCCCAGGCGAGTTTTTACTGTAACAGGTTTTTTAACCGCATTTACTACTTTTCGAGTAATTTCAAGCATTAACTCCGGTGTGCGAAGCATGCCTGCTCCTGATCCTTTTCCGGCAACCTTTTTTACAGGACATCCAAAATTAATATCGATAATATCGGGATCGGCTTCTTCGCATATTTGAGCAGCTTCAGCCATAGCATCGGGATCACGACCATAAATTTGAATAGCCAGCGGCCGCTCTTCTTCGCAAATGCTTATTTTTTGAAGCGTTCGTTCAATATTACGCACCAACGCATCGCTCGAAACAAATTCGGTATAAACCATGTCTGCTCCAAATCTCTTACACAAAAGTCTGAAACCAATATCGGTTACATCTTCCATTGGAGCAAGAAATACAGGATGATTTTCAAATTCTATATTCCCGATTTTCATTATTTCCCCAAAACAATTTCCATATACAAATTTAACATGGGTTTTCGAGAAGACAAAATAATATACATGTCGATAATTTGTTTATAAATTATCAATATATCTTCAAAAACTTTTCTTTGAAAAACGAAAATAAATAGGATTAAATAGAATCTTGAAATAAGGGGCAATTTTTATCCTTTTTTTTAAACACCCTTTCCAAGGGTTTTCGACTGACAACTTCAATAAAAAAGAAATAAATTATTAACTTTGCAGGTTATCAACAGTTTTCGATAACATTTATAAAATAAAGATTTTCAGAGCTTATAATCTTTAAAAATTGTTCATTACAGGTGATAAAATAAAATAATAAGTTGATAGATTTATTTTTAAAATAAAACGAGAAAATAATCAACAATATCAACAACCATTCATTATTATCATATTATTTGTTTTCAAAAAGTTATTATTATAATAATAAAGGGATATGGAAAAATCGGAAATCATTAAAAATATAAATATTCTCAGAAAAGAGAAGAATGCCGTTATTTTGTCTCATTTTTATCAAGACAACGATATCCAAGACATTGCCGATTTTATAGGTGATAGTCTTGCTTTAGCACAATGGGCAGCGAAAACAACTGCTGATATTATTGTTTTGTGTGGAGTTCATTTTATGGGAGAAACGGCAAAAATTCTTAGCCCTGAGAAACGTGTTTTTATTCCCAATAGTAAGGCAGGATGTTCATTATCGGATAGTTGTCCGGTCGATGAATTTCAGAAGTTTATTGATAAGCATCCCGATTATACGGTTATTTCATATGTAAATACTTCTGCGGCCGTCAAAGCTTTATCTGATATTGTGGTTACTTCTGCCAATGCAGCACAAATAGTTGCATCGTTACCACAAGATGAGAAAATTATTTTTGTTCCTGACAAAAATTTAGGCGATTATGTTAATAAATTAACCGGAAGAGAGATGTTGTTGTGGGATGGTGCTTGTCATGTACACCAGCAATTTTCTCTTGAACGGATTCTTGAATTAAAAAAACAATACCCGGATGCATTATTGCTAACTCATCCTGAATGTCCTGCATATTTAAGAGAGATATCCGATCATGTAGGTTCTACTTCTTCTATGTTGAAATTTTCAAAAAAATCGGATAAAAAACAATTTATTGTCGCAACAGAAGTGGGTATTTTACATCAAATGAAGAAAGAAAATCCGGATAAGGAATTTATACCTGCTCCTCCTAAGAATTCTGCTTATACATGCAATGAATGTGTTTTCATGCGTATGAATACGTTGGAAAAATTGTATTTATGTTTGAAAAATGAAACTCCTGAAATTTTTATAGATGAAGAAACCCGTTTGAAGGCTGTAAAACCAATCAAAAAAATGTTGGAAATTTCTTCAAAATATGGGTTGTAAGTTTTTTTGTAAAAAAATGTGTTTTTATTATCTTTTAAAATAAAATAGAGCAAAAAATATGTCTCTTCAATGTGGAATTATAGGTCTCCCTAACGTAGGAAAATCTACGCTTTTTAATTGTTTATCAAATGCGAAAGCTCAAGCAGCTAATTTTCCGTTTTGTACCATTGAACCTAATGTGGGAGTAATTACTGTACCCGACGAGCGATTGAATAAATTAGCCGAGCTAGTGCATCCGCAAAAAATTGTTCCAACAACTATTGAAATTGTGGATATTGCCGGACTGGTAAAAGGAGCAAGCAAAGGAGAAGGTCTGGGTAATAAATTTCTTTCACATATTCGTGAAACAGATGCTATTATTCATGTATTGCGGTGTTTTAATGATGAAAATATTAGTCATATAGATGGGGTAGTGGATCCTGTTCGGGATAAAGAAATAATCGATACAGAATTGTTATTAAAAGACCTCGAAACAATTGAATCGAGAATAAATAAAGTTGAAAAACAGGCTAAAACAGGTGGCGATAAAGATGCAAAAGTTACTTTCGAAGTGTACAATAGAATTAGAGAAGCTTTATTAAGAGGGCAGCCGGCTCGTTCAGTTGCCTTTGAGACAAAAGATGAAGAAAGAATCGCACGTGATTTATTTTTACTAACCTCTAAACCCATTCTTTATGTTTGTAATGTGGATGAGGCTTCTGTGATAAGTGGAAATGCATATGTAGATGCTCTTCAAGAATCCGTTAAAAACGAAAATGCTGAAATTTTGGTTGTGGCTGCAAAAATCGAATCAGAAATAGCCGAATTGGATACTTATGAAGATAGACAACTTTTTTTGTCGGAATTAGGATTACAAGAATCCGGTGTGAATCGTTTGATTAAAGCAGCTTATAAATTATTGAATTTACAAACGTTTTTTACAGCCGGACCTCAGGAAGTTCGTGCTTGGACATTCCGGAAAGGATGGAAGGCACCACAATGTGCGGGTGTAATTCATTCAGATTTTGAAAAAGGTTTTATTCGTGCCGAAGTAATCAAATATGAAGATTATATTACTTATGGATCTGAAACTGCTGTGAAAGAAGCAGGTAAAATGTATATTGAAGGCAAGGATTATATTGTTGAAGATGGTGATGTTATGTATTTTCGTTTTAATGTTTAATTCTTAGCCTGCAATATTTGTTTGAATTCCTAGTTGGTTTACTTTTTCGGCAATTTTTTTAAGTTCCTCAAAAGGTACTTTTTTAAGCTGTTTGGCGGGTGTTTGCCGATCAATAGTATAAATCATCACTTCGCGTGGGTTCATCTCTTTAATGAGCTCTAACCATGCGTTAATCTCTTTTTCTGTGGTGTTGTCGATCTGCTTACCTTCAAATTCACCACGAATAAACATGGTTTGCAAAATAAAATTGCCATTGAATTTTTTATACAGTTCTACTTGTTTTGCAACGGAGTAATAAGGTGAATTGGGTCTGTTAATAAGCCTGACGGTTTCGTCGAAAGCCGAATCGAGTTTTAAAATAGGTTCATCGACTTTTTGTAATGCTTTAAAAACTTTTATTTTTGATAAATGCAAACCATTTGATAATACACTAATTTTTACAGTAGGGTAGTAGAGGTTACGTAAAAATATAGTATCGTCTATTATTTCTGCAAATTTAGGATGCATGGTTGGTTCACCATTTCCCGCAAAAGTAATGACATCAAGTTGTATATTTTCTTTCCGTAACGATTGTAATTTTTCTTCAAGTGCGGCTTTTACATGTTCTTTTTCAGGCAAACGTGTATTTGTGCGAAAATCTTTATTGAATCCGCATTCACAATAAATACAATCGAACGAACACAATTTACCGTCGTTCGGTAGGAGGTTTATTCCTAGCGATATACCCAATCTTCTGCTATGAACGGGACCATATGCAATTTCATGAAATAAAATAGTTGACATAATTTTTTTTAAAAATGCAATAAAATTTGTTCTGTTCCAAAACCAACTGCAACGTATCGTAAAAATTTACCGATAGTCATAAATATAATAACTTTCCAAAAATTAGCTCGCATAAAACCCAATGCAACCACTATAGCATCTCCTATAACAGGGACAAAAGCAAAAAAACCCATCATAGAGCCTTTTCCTTGTAGCCATTGTTGTGTTTTATCGATTTTTTCTTTTTCTATACCAAAATATTTTTCAATCCATTCTATTTTTCCAAGTGATCCTACCCAGTATGCCGTCATTCCTCCCAGCGAATTACCTATGGTTGCCACTATAATGCATATCCATATATCTAATCCTGCAGCAATTAGTCCTGCGAATACTATTTCTGAACTAAAAGGCAACACTGTAGCTGCTAAAAATGAAGCCAAAAATAATCCAATATAACCCCAATTTAACAAAAAGTCGAGCATAAAAGTTCTCGTGAATTTTTTTGAATGACTTTGTTTTTTTGTAAATTATTTTCTAATCCCATTTTGATTAGGATTTAGTTATTAATGAGCTTCTAACCAATTTGCTCCATGATTGCAATCGGTTTTAAGTGGAACAATCAGTGGATAAGCATTTTCCATTTCGGAAACAACTATTTTTTTTACTTCATCTAATTCGTTCATATGGACATTGAAATCCAGCTCATCGTGAACCTGAAGTATCATTTTTGATTGATACCCTCCTTCACAAAGGCGTTTATAAATTCTGTTCATGGCTACTTTGATAATATCGGCCGCACTTCCTTGAATGGGGGTATTAATGGCGTTTCGCTCCGCATATCCGCGCACAACAGCGTTTTGAGAATTAATATCCGGTAAAAAGCGTTTTCTTCCAAAAATGGTTTCTACATAACCTTGTTCTCGGGCTTTTAATATACTTTCATCCATATATCGTTTTACATCAGGAAACGTAGTAAAGTATTCTTCAATCAATTTTTTAGCTTCACTTCGCGAAATACCTAGTCGTTGTGATAGCCCATACGGAGTTATACCATAAATTATTCCGAAATTAGCCGTTTTTGCTTTGCGTCGCATATCAGGTGTAATTTCTTCAATAGGTATTTTAAATATTTTTGATGCAGTTGCGGCATGAATATCTTGTCCTTTATTAAATGCTTCTATCATATTTTTATCTTTGCTCAGGTGTGCCATAATGCGTAGTTCTATCTGTGAATAATCTGCAGAAAGAAATGTGCAACCTTCGTCAGGAATAAATACTTTGCGAATCTCTTTACCACGTTCGTCACGAATAGGAATATTTTGAAGGTTGGGATTACTTGAGCTTAATCGGCCGGTTGCCGTAGCGGTTTGATTGAACGATGTATGAATTTTTCCTGTTTTTGGATTAATTAGTTGCGGAAATGCTTCAATATAAGTGCTTAGTAGTTTTTTAAGACTGCGTTGCTCCAGTATTTTTTCGATAATTGGGTGTTTTGATCGAAGTTTTTCCAATTCTTCTTCGCTAGTGCTATATTGGCCCGTTCTTGTTTTTTTGGGGTTGTCGATAATTTTCATTTTATCGAAAAGTACTTCTCCTATTTGTTTGGGAGAGTTGATATTGAACTCCACTCCGGCCATCTCAATAATTTCTTTTTCGATTTGATTCATTTCTTTTCTGTACTCTTCTGCTAGTTGTTCCAATGCTTCCAAATCGAGTCTGACACCCGTCCATTCCATATCTGCAAGTACATAGATAAGAGGAGATTCAATTTCATTAAAAAGTTTCTCAAGATTGTTCTCCTGAAGTTCTTTTTCGAGAATATTTTTAAGTTTTAAGGTAATATCGGCATCTTCAGCTGAGTATTTACAGACAATTTCCGGATTTATATCGCGCATGTTCTTTTGATTTTTTCCTCTAGGGCCAATCAGTTCGTCAATATGTATTGTTGTATAATTGAGGTACATTTTAGCCATGTGATCCATGCTGTGAGGTATTTCCGGATTAATAAGATAATGCGCAATCATGGTATCAAAAAGCTTACCCCTAACTCGAATATCGTAATTACGTAATTCAAGTATATCATATTTTATATTCTGACCTACTTTTTCTATTTTTTCATTTTCAAAAAATGGTCTGAAAATTTCTACCCGCTGTTGGGCTTTTCCCCTATCGTTATCAATTGGAACGTAAAATGCTTCGCCTTCTTTGTATGCAAATGAAAGTCCTACCAATTCACTAAGGAGCGGATTCATGCCCGTTGTTTCTGTATCGAAGCATACCGATTTTTGAGAACAAATTTCATTGCATAGTTCAATAAGTTCCCTTTCTTCTTTTACCATTGTGTAGGTATGCGGTGTGGTATGGATCGCAATAATTTTTTTCGATGTGCTGTTTTGTTCTATTGTATTATTTTTGAAGTTAGCTGTTTCTTCCTCAAAAAGCATACCTTGAACCGGTTTTTTATTTTCATTTTTAAATACACGCGCTAATAATGTCCTGAATTCGAGCTTTTCAAAAATTCTTTTAAGAGCTTCTTCGTCTATTTCTTTTCGTTTAAAGTCTTCTATTTTTACTTCAATAGGTACATCGGTTTTAATTGTAGCTAGAAATTTTGAAAAGAGAATTTGATCCTTGTTTTCTTCTATTTTATTTTTTACCGATCCTTTTAATTTATCTGTATTGTTAAGAATATTTTCCACCGATCCGAATTCTTTCAACAGTTTTTGTGCCGTTTTGGGGCCTATTCCTGGGCATCCGGGAATATTGTCTGATGCATCACCCATTAATGCCAGCATATCGATCATTTGCATGGGGTGGGATAGTGAATATTTTTCTATCACTTTTTCCTTATCAAGAATATCAAAATCGTTATTTCCATATCGGGGTTTGTATATAAAAATATGGTTGTCGACAAGTTGTACATAATCTTTGTCGGGCGTCATCATATATACATCTACACCTTGTGCTGCCATTTTTTTTGCAATGGTTCCGATTACATCGTCGGCTTCGTATCCTGGAATTTCCAAAATAGGAATATTGTATGCTTGTAGAATTTCTTTAATAATTGGGATTGATGCTTTTATATCTTCAGGTGTCGCTTCGCGTTGAGCTTTGTATTCTTCGTATTTTATATGTCTAAAACTTGGTTCAGGTGAATCAAAAACAACGGCTATGTGTGTGGGATTTTCTTTCCTTAATATTTCCTCCAATGTATTCACAAAACCAAAAATAGCAGATGTGTTTTGTCCTTTGGAATTGATGCGTGGATTTCTTATGAATGCATAGTATGCTCGATAGATAAGTGCGTACGCGTCGAGGAGAAAAAGTTTGTTATTATTCATATGATAAACAGGTTTTAATGAAATGTAAAGTTACAAATAAATGTTGCTTTAAAGGGAATTATTTTTAATTTTGTATTCGAAGATTGTAAATATGGACCAAAATCAGGCAATAAAAGATTTTCTGCGTGATGAACTGGATCAATTTGACTGGTATTTAAAATGCTCTATCCGGAATGATAATCCTCGTATTGCAAATATTGTAGATTATACATTTCGAGCCGAGGGGAAGCATATTCGCCCTATTTTAGTTTTCCTTGCAGCAAAAGCGTGTGGAAAAATTACTCCTGCTACATTTCATGGTGCAGTAACGGTAGAGTTGTTACACATGGCCACTTTGATTCACGATGATGTTGTGGACGAGTCCATGATGAGGCGTAGCCAGCCGTCAGTGAATGCAGTTTTTGATAATCGCCGTGCAGTATTAGTCGGTGATTACTTTTTATCATCCGCTTTACGAGAAAGCATAAAAACTCGTGATTTCGAAATTATCGAAATTATTGCCGAATTAGGTCTCCAATTAACCGAAGGAGAACTAAATCAATATGCTATTGCTAACGAATTATTGATCGATGAAACAGAATATTTTCGTGTGATTGATAAGAAAACAGCTTCATTGTTCCAAGCTTGTACTAAAATTGGAGCCATTACTGCCGGAGCTGATAGGAATACCATCGGTAAATTTGAACAATTTGGGAAGTATTTAGGCATTTGTTTTCAAATAAGGGATGATATTTTCGATTATTATAATGTAGATGTTGGTAAACCAACTGGTAGCGATATTCGTGAGGGTAAGATTACTTTGCCATTAATTTATGCTTTGGATCATGCTCCGGAGAATATTTCAAACGAAATGCTTCAAATTATTAAAAATCAAGATTATTCTTTACAAAACATTGATAGATTGCTTTCTTTTGCGAAGGAAAATGGAGGCATAGATTATGCGTATTTCAAAATTGATGAATATTTATCAAAAGCTAAAGAATTAGTTGCTGATTTTTCTTTTGGTGATGAATTGAATTGGCTTGTGAAACAGTTTTTATCTTATTTAAGAGAACGACATTATTAATTGAAAACAATGAGGGGCGTTCAGAATAATGAACGCCCCTCATTGTTGTTAATTCAAGAAAAGCAATTATTTAATATCGATTTCTTTTTCTTTTTTGGCCTGTTTGCTTTCTTTTGTTTTTGGTATGGTAATGTATAAAACACCGTTTTCAGCTTTTGCTGAAATTTTTTCTTTATCTACATTGTCGGGTAACAACAATGTTCTCAAGAAATTGGTGTAAGAAAATTCCCGTCTTAAATAATTGCCTTTCTTGTCTTTTTCTTCTCTTTCTTCTTTCTTTTCAAATGAGATCTGTAGTTGATCATCGTCAACAATTTTGATTTTGAAATCATCTTTTGTTAATCCTGGTGCAGCAACTTCAACCAGAAATTCATTGTCGTTTTCAATAATGTTAATGGCTGGAACTCTTGCATTTACGGTTTCTAGCCATTCGTTCCCGAAAAAGTCGTTGAAAATGCTCGGGATACTTGGTAACCAACTTTCAATTCTTCTTGTGGGTAACATAGCTTTTTCTCCTTTCTTTTTGTTTGGTTTGTTAATAATTTATTATTTAGCGACTTTTTTTAATCGCTTCACACAAGAAGCGTCAAAATTTGTGCCAATTCGCTGTTTACTGATTTTATGGCGAATGGGTGACATTTTGGCAAGTTTTTGTTGCTAGATTCGGGTTACAAAAAATTTATTTGTTGATTTTTTCCAATAAAATGTCAGCTAACCTGCTTGTTCCTATTCTAAACAATTCTTTGTTACACCAATCTTTACCTAATATTGTTTTTACAATTGTATAATATTTTACAGCATCTTCTATCGTAGAAATTCCACCTGATGCTTTAAATCCCACCTTGTCTCCCGTTTTTTTGTAATATGACTTTATGGCAGTACACATGAGATATGCTGCTTCAGGAGTAGCACCTTTGTATTCTTTTCCGGTAGAAGTTTTTAAGAAATCAGCACCTGAATATAGTGCAAGAATAGATGCTTCATAAATGTTTTTTGCCGTTTTGAGTGCGCCCGTTTCTAAAATAACTTTCATACGTGCTTCATGGCATGCAAATTTAATTTCGGTGAGTTCATCACACATTTCCTCGTATTCTTCATTTAAAAACAATCCAACATTTATTGGTATGTCTACTTCGTCGGCTCCTTGTGTAACTGCTATAGCTGTTTCGGCAATTTTTACTTCCAGAAATGTTTGAGCTGACGGAAAACCGCCTGCTACACATGCAATATTCACGTTTGCTGTAAGTGCTTCATTTACTGTTTTGACAAAGTTGGGATATACGCATATGGCCGCAATATTATCGATTTCAGGATTAGATCCTTCTAAATCGTTTATTTTTTGTGTCATTTTCCATATGTGTTCGCGTGTATCTGTCGTTTTTAATGAGGTCAAATCAAGACATGAATAGAGAAGTTTGTAGGTATTCATGTGATTGTTTTCCGCAAAATTTTCCAAAATAATTTGGTTTACATTTTCCGTAACTTGATTATCGCTCAAGTTGAACGGATGATTTTGCAATGCTTTTTGATATTTATTTAATGTATGCATGAAAATCAAATATTTTAAATGTTATTTTATTCTCTTTGTTTTGAATCGATCCATATAGTAACCGGTCCGTCGTTGACAAGTGATACTTTCATGTATGCACCAAAAATTCCGGTTTTTATTTCTTTATTTATCATTTGTGATAGTTTTTTGCAGAATTCTTCGTAGAGAGGGATTGCATAATCGGGTTTTGCCGCTCTAATATACGAAGGGCGATTCCCTTTTTTTGTACTCGCATGTAATGTAAATTGCGATACAACAAGTATTTCCCCATCTATATCGATCACAGACTTATTCATAATTCCATTTTCATCGTCAAATATACGCAGATTAACTGTTTTTCTGCATAAGTAGTCAATATCTTTTTCATTGTCGGCTTCTTCAATACCTACAAAAACTAATAATCCTTTTTCTATTCTGCTTTTTTCTTTTTCATCAACAGTAACAGAAGCTTCCGTTACTCGTTGGATTAAAATACGCATGTTTACTTATTATTTTTAAAGTGATTGATAATAATTTTTCCTTTTGCTATCCCTATCGTATCAATGATTTCTTCATCCGATGCTTCTTTTATTCGTTTTATACTTTTGAAGTGGGAGAGGAGTTTCTTTTTTGTTTGAGCCCCAATTCCCTTTATATTGTCGAGTTCAGAAGATATTTGCGATTTGCTTCTTTTTTTTCGATGAAATGTGATTCCGAATCGATGCGCTTCATCTCGTAGCTGTTGGATAAGTTTTAATGTTTCCGAATTTTTATCCAAATACAATGGGACCGGATCATTTGGGAAATAAATCTCTTCTAATCGCTTTGCGATACCTATTACTGCAATTTTTCCGTATAACCCAATTTTCTGAAGCGATTCTACAGCAGCATTCAATTGACCTTTACCTCCGTCTATTACAATAAGTTGGGGTAGGGGAGAGCCTTCGTTAAGCAGCCGAGAATAGCGTCTATAAATTATCTCACGCATCGATGCATAGTCATCCGGTCCTGTGACGGTTTTAATGATGAAATGTCGGTAGTCTTTTTTAGCAGGTTTGGCTTTTTTAAATACTACACATGCTGCCACCGCATTTGTGCCTTGAATGTTTGAATTGTCAAAACATTCAATGCGCCACGGAATTTCTTTTAATTGAAGATCTTTCTGAACCGTTTTTAAAATTCTTGCTGCTCGTTGGTCCGGATTTAGCATTTCTGCCTTTTTTAATTTATCTATTTTATATTGCTTAACATTTTTTTGAGATAATTCAAGCAATTTCTTTTTATCTCCTCGTTGAGGTATGGTGTATTCAACGCCATGTAATGTAATATCCGGAATAAATGGCACGATAATTTCTTTGGATTCGCTGCCGAAACGTTGCCTCATTTCTATGATGCCCATTCCCAATAGTTCTTCGGGTGTTTCTTCCATTTTTTTCTTGTATTCAAATGTATATGCTTGATTAACTGATCCATTTACAACATGAAGATAATTTATATATGCTGAGTTTTCATCGTCTTCATAACCAAATACATCGATATTATAGTTGATATTGCTAACAATTAATGACTTTTCTCTGAAATTTCGTATGAGTACATATTTTTCTTTTAACTGTTGTGCTTCTTCAAATCGTAATTCTTCTGCATATTGTAACATTTCTTGCTCTATTTTTTTTTCTATAGCGGAGACGTTTCCTTTTAATATTTCTGTTACTTCTTCTACATTTTTATTATAGTCTTCAAGCGATTGTAATCCTTCGCATGGACCTTTGCATCGTTTAATATGATATTCTAGGCATACGTTGAATTTTCCTGAAGCAATATTATCCGGGGTGAGATTCAGTCTGCATGTTCGTATTTTGTATACTTTTTCAAATATGTCTAACAACGACTTAACAGCCTGAACAGATGAGTAGGGCCCGAAATATTGTGAACCATCTTTTACTATTTTTCTTGTTTTATATATGCGTGGGAAGTATTCGTTTTTTATCACGATGTAAGGATATGTCTTGTCATCCTTAAGCATCACATTATAGCGGGGCTTTAGTTCTTTAATCAGATTATTTTCTAAAAGGAAGGTGTCTTCTTCAGAATCGACAACAATGTATTTGATTTGATGAATATTTTTTACCAGGACGCGTGTTTTTGGATTTTCATGATTTTTATTGAAATAGGAAGATACACGTTTTTTTAGATCTTTAGCTTTGCCTACATAGATCACCTTGCCTTTTTTATCAATAAATTGATAGCACCCCGGACTGTGTGGTATTATTTTTAATGTATTTTGTATTTCTTCTGTCATCGATGATTAATCTTTAATCCTCTTTTTATCTGTTTTTATATGATTTTTTTAATTTGTTTTTCTGCTACTTTATTTTCCTTTTTATAGTTTGATGAATGATTTACTTAAATTTCAAATTTTAGGATAGAATCAATTTCCACCTCGTCGTTAAATAATGTTCTTCCTTTTAATTTTTCGAGTTCGATCAAAAAATTAATGTAGATTTTTTTCACACCCAGTTTTTTCACTAAGTTGTATGCAGCTAACATTGTTCCGCCTGTCGCAAGAAGATCGTCATGAAGCAATACAATATCGTTTTCGTTTAATGCATCTTTATGTATTTCGATAGTATCTTCGCCGTATTCTTTGTTATATTTTTCCTCGATTGTTTCAGATGGCAATTTGCCAAATTTCCGTATGGGAACAAAACCTGCGTGAAGGCGAATAGCTAAAGCCGGGCCCATGAAAAATCCTCGCGATTCTATTCCGGCTACTTTTGTAACCCCTTTATCTTTGTATCGTTCGTACAGGATATCTGATAATTTTCCCAAATATTCGCTCGATTGAAATAGGGTAGTGATATCTTTAAACTGTATCCCCTTTTCAGGGAAATCGGGAATGTTGCGCACAGCTGCTGCTAATGTTTGAATATCCATGTGTGTACTATTAATAATTATTTATGGTTTCACTGAATGTTCCACGTGGAACATAAAAATTATCGCCCCATTAATACAAGTAGAACCGAAATATCGTTAGGTGAAACTCCCGGTATTCGACTTGCTTGGGCTATAGTTTCAGGATTAATTTGAGTTAGTTTTTGTCTTGCTTCAGTTGATAGCGATTGGATTTCGTTGTAGTTGAATTTATCTTTTATCCGAATATCTTCCAGGCGTTTTATTTTATTGGCCATAACGCGTTCTCGTTCGATATATCCTCCATATTTTATAGCGATGTTGGCTGCTTCTATAATTTCTTCTTTGCGATCTTTTATTGAGTCTAAAACCTCTTTAAGTGGCGCTATTTCGTTCGCAAGGGTTTCAATTTCTATATGTGGACGCACAAGCAAATTGATAAGTTTAGTATTTCTTTTAAGCGGTGCTGTTCCTATGGATTCCAAAAATGGATTGATTCGATCGGCTTTGATGGAAAATCGAGATACAAAATCGATAAGTTTTTCTATTTCTGATTGTTTGCTTGTAAGAAGTTGCATTCTTTCGCTTGTTGCTAAGCCTATATCGTGTCCTTTTTGAGTTAATCTTTCATCGGCATTATCTTGACGTAACAAGATGCGGTATTCTGCACGAGATGTAAACATACGGTAGGGTTCGTCTACTCCTTTTGTGATCAGATCATCTATAAGAACACCAATGTAGGCCTCATCTCTGCGTAGGACAAAGGGATTACCACCATGACAGTTGATATGCGCATTAATTCCTGCAATTAATCCTTGTCCTGCGGCTTCTTCATATCCCGTAGTGCCATTGATTTGACCGGCAAAAAACAAATTTTTTATCCGCTTAGTCTCCAGTGTCGGATGGAGTTGTGTTGGATCGAAGAAATCGTATTCGATGGCATATCCCGGACGAAAAATATGAACATTTTTAAACGCAGGTACGCGTTGCAATGCTTTCAATTGAATTTGCAAGGGTAGGGATGAAGAAAAACCATTTAAATAATATTCGTTTGTATTTTCTCCTTCCGGTTCAAGAAACAACTGATGGCTTGTTTTTTGTGCAAACGTTACAATCTTTGTTTCTATGCTGGGACAATAACGGGGGCCAATGCTTTTTATTTGCCCGTTGTACAATGGGGAATCTTTCAATCCCTCACGCAGTGCCTCATGAACAGATTCTGAAGTATACGTAATCCAACAGCTTCGTTGTTTTAATTCTCGGTTGATAGCCGGGAGATAGGAAAATTTGTGAAAATCGTCCTCACTTTTCTGTTCTTCCATAAGAGAAAAATCAACACTTCGCCCGTCTATTCTTACCGGCGTGCCGGTTTTTAATCGGTCAGTTTTAAAACCGAGCGATTGAAGTTGTTCCGTTATTCCATACGATGCCGGTTCTGATATTCTTCCCCCACTGATTTGCACTTTGCCAATATGGATTAAGCCATTCAGAAAGGTTCCGTTGGTAAGTATAATAGATTTTGCCGTAAATTCCACACCCATTCGGGTTTTTACTCCGACAGGGGTGTTGTTTTTGAATATGAGTTCAGTAACGGTGTCTTGCCACATGTAGAGATTGGGTGTGTTTTCGATAATTTCTCGCCATGTAGTAATGAATTTCATCCTGTCGCTTTGAGCACGGGGACTCCACATTGCAGGTCCTTTCGATCGGTTGAGCATACGGAATTGTATGGCAGTGCGATCGCTCACGATGCCCATTTGTCCCCCCAAGGCATCAATTTCGCGTACGATTTGCCCTTTTGCAATGCCTCCTACAGCCGGATTACAGCTCATTTGTGCAATATTGTTCATATCCATTGTGATAAGCAATGTTTTTGACCCCAAATTGGCTGCTGCGGTAGCTGCTTCGCATCCGGCATGTCCTGCTCCAACAACAATTATGTCGTAATTGAAATCCATTTCCCTATTTAAAAACATGCAAAGATACTAAAAAAGAATGTGTTATCCATATAACTCTATGTTAAAGCGGGATAACAAAAATAAAATATATTTTATTTTATTTGTTTGATTATAAGCTAGATAGGGAGAGTTGTCGGCAGCTTTAGAAACGTTTACAAATTGAGCATACGTAATGCCTCATCTTCGGCCTTTCTCATTTCTTTTATTTCGTCGTCCGATTTATCATTTAATCCACAAAGGTGAAGAATGCCGTGAATCATGACACGATGTAATTCTTCATCAAAAGAAGTTTGATACTTTTGCGAATTAGAGAGAACGGTTTCTAGACTAATGAAAATATCTCCTGATATTTTATTTTCTTCGGAATAATCGAAAGCAATGATATCGGTGTAAAAGTCGTGATTCAGGAATTGCCGGTTTATTTCCAAAATTTTTTCGTCGGTACAGAACAGGTAATAGATATCTCCAATTTGTTTATTGTATTTATTGGCTACCGATTTTATCCATTTTGTTGTTGCTCGTTTTTTTATTTTTGGGAAGTTGATGTTTTCTGCTTGAAAAGTGATTGCCATTTTGGAGTTTATTTAGATGATTAAATGATTAAACGCGATTCTTGTTCTTATGTTTAACAAAAGAACAAGTAAGAAACAAAAATTGCCACCACAACGCCGGTTAAATCGGCTAAAAGTGCATAGGGCACCGTATAACGCGAATTTTTTATGTCGACTGCACCGTAATAAACGGCCACAATATAGAATGTTGTATCAGTTGCACCCTGAAAGACCGCTGAAAGTCGGCCGGCAAACGAATCGGCTCCAAATGTTTTCATGGTATCGATCATCATTCCTCGAGCACCACTACCACTTAAAGGCTTCATCAGTGCCGTAGGTATTCCATCAACCCAGCGAGTGTCTATGCCGGTAAATGCTACCATATTTCGTAGTCCTTCCATCAGAAAATCCATAGCTCCCGAAGCGCGAAAAACACCCACACCCACCAGAATAGCTATCAGATAGGGAATGATGGTAACGGCTGTTTTAAATCCCTCTTTAGCACCATCGATAAAAGCATCGAAAATATTGATTTTCTTTCTCATTGCTTTTAAAATAAAAGCAACGATAATGGTGAGCAAAACAATATTGGCCACAAGTCCGGAAACAATATTAATTTTTTCCTGTGGCATGGAGTGGAAAACAAAAATTGTTACTGCAATTATTGCTGTGATGCCTCCGAAAAACCCTATGATGGCTCTGTTAAAGACGTTGATTCCTTGCTTAAGACAAACGGTTATTACAGCTACAAGTGTGGCCGCAAAGGTTGTTATCATAATCGGGATGAATACATCAGCAGGATTGGCGGCACCCAACTGTGCACGGTATACCATGATAGTGACAGGAATGAGGGTGAGTCCTGAAGCATTCATTACCAAGAACATAATCATGGGATCGGATGCTTGATCTTTTTTCGGATTAATTTCTTGCAATTCTTTCATTGCTTTTAGTCCAAACGGAGTAGCCGCATTATCGAGACCTAGCATGTTTGCCGACACGTTCATCAAGATGGAGCCAAAGGCCGGGTGATCTTTAGGGATATGGGGGAAAAGTTTTGAAAACAAAGGAGCTGCTGCCCGAGAAAAAAGCTCTATCATGCCGCCTCGTTCACCAATTTTCATCACCCCTAGCCAGAGTGAGAGCACTCCTGTAAGACCTAGCGAAATTTCGAATCCGGTTTTTGCCGAATCGTAACTCGCATTCATGATTTCGGTAAAGACATTTACGTCGCCAAAGAAAATAAGTTTCACTAAGGCTACGGCAAAAGCAATGATAAAAAAAGCAATCCAAATGTAATTTAAAATCATGATAGCCTTATTTTCGGGAAAATCTATTGTCAAAGTTACAATTTATCACAAACCCACAAAAGAGAAAACTTTTATTTTCTATCTTTGTCCCGAGTCTATTTAAATGTTTCTTATTTTTCATACTAACACAAAAATAACATTTTTAATTCAGTCTTGGAGGGGCTCTTCTCCAAGATTTTTACTTTGCGTTTGTGGAGCAATTACGATTTTTTAATTTACACTTTAAAAGATGAGCTGGAAAGACTTTTTTTATTATCAGAAAGGAGAAAGGGTTGCCATCCTCTTGTTATTGATTTTGATTGTATTAACTATGGTGATGAATGGGTTGATGAAGAGGAATGCCGGAAAAAAGGTTCTCATTCAGAACGATTCGTTAGTACAAGAGTTTGATCACTTTCAGCGTTCTTTTAAAGATCGGGAGGAGGTTGATCTAAAAGGTAATGAAAAAGAAACGGATAGCCAATTTTATGTCGATTCAGATAAACATTCGCCGTACTCGGATACCGATCTATCTTTGGTACGTTCTTTTACGGAGAGAAAGAAACTCGCCGAGGGCGAAACCATTTTTTTAAATAAAAGTGATACTACGGACTGGAAAAAAATTCCCGGAATAGGGAGCACTTATGCTTCGCGTATTGTAAAATATCGGGATTTGTTGGGAGGTTTTGTTTCCGTAGATCAACTGAGAGAAGTATACGGAATTGACGATAAATTATTTGTAAAAATATATCCTTACGTAGAAGTTGATGGGGAATATACCAAAATAGCCGTAAACAAGCTTGAATTCAAGGAACTTCTTCGTCACCCTTATCTCAATTATAAACAGGTGAAAGCCATTTTCGATTTGCGCAGGCGCAAAGGAAATATATCATCGATAAACGAGTTGGCACTGCTTAATGAGTTTGCATCTGAAGACATTGAACGATTAGCTCCCTATTTGGAATTTTAATTTCAAAAAACATGGGGCTGTCTCAAAATAAGACATAAGCCCCTGAGAATTGGATATTTGAAATTATTCTCCGGTAGGAGTGCGAATGGCGCGTAAATGCACTTTATTTTTCTAATATTGTTTTTTTAAGAGCCTCAATATTTTCTTTCAGTAGAGCGATTTTGCTTTCGGCGTCTGCTTTTTTCTTGCGCTCGTTTTCCACGATTTCGGGTTTGGCATTTTGCAAAAACCGTTCGTTGTTCAGTTTTTTCATCACCGATTGCAAAAATCCTTCTAGATATTTCAGCTCTTTTGTCAATTTTTTCAGTTCGGCTTCAACATTCGTTTTATCAGACAAAGGGATAGAAAACTCGGTGGTTCCTACCAGGAATCCGGTAGCTTCCGGTTCTTTCTCTTGCACTTTTTCGATAGAAGAGAGATTGCCTATTTTTATGATTACGCTGTCGTAAGTACCTTCATAATCTCCGGTGAACTGAAGCTGAAGTTTTTCTTTGTTCGGGATATTTTTCTGCAAACGGATGGTGCGTATTCCTGCAATAATTTCTTTCACTTTTTCGAAATCCGTCAGCAACGCGTCGTCAAAAGGTCGACTTTCCGGGAGAGGAGCAATCATGATGCTGTCGCCTTGCTTACGCTTGTACAATGCCTGCCATAGTTCTTCGGTAATAAAAGGCATAAAGGGGTGAAGAAGGCGTAAGAGTGCATCGAAAAACGCCAGCGTGGCATCGTAGGTTTTTTTGTCAATAGGGTGTCGGTATGCCGGTTTGACAATCTCCAGATACCACGATGAAAATTCCTCCCAAAAGAGTCGGTATACCACCATCAATGCTTCGGAAAGGCGGTATTTTGAGAACAAATCGTCCAACTCAACAATTGCTTTGGATAATATGTTGTCGAACCAACGAATAGCAATCTCCGCAGTATCGGGTTGAGGAATATCGTCTCTAACTTTCCATCCTTTTACCAAACGAAAAGCATTCCATATTTTGTTGTTAAAATTACGACCCTGTTCACAGAGCGATTCGTCGAACAACAGATCGTTGCCCGCAGGAGTGGTAAGCAGCATACCCATGCGTACGCCATCGGCACCATAGGTATTTATCAGTTCAATGGGGTCGGGGGAATTTCCTAGTTGTTTGGACATTTTCCGCCCGGCTTTGTCTCGTACGATACCTGTGAAATAGACATTTTCGAAACATTTTTCGTTTCGAAATTCGTATCCGGCCATAATCATGCGGGCCACCCAAAAGAAAATAATGTCGGGACCCGTCACTAGATCGTTGGTTGGATAATAATAGTTGATATCCTTGTTGTCGGGATGAAGAATTCCGTCAAAAACCGAAATCGGCCATAACCAGGAAGAGAACCAGGTATCGAGCACATCTTCGTCCTGTTGCAAATCGTCTATCGTGAGGGGATAATCCACTATTTTCAATGCTTTTTGATAAGCTTCTTCTTTGGTTTCAGCCACCACAAATCCGCCTTTTGGCAGATAATAGGCCGGTATCTGATGACCCCACCAGAGTTGCCTACTAATGCACCAGTCCTTAATATTTTCCATCCAGTGGCGATAAACATTCTTGTATTTTGGAGGATAGAACTTAATAACATCGTTCTCAACGGCTTCAAGAGCAGGTTTGGCAAGATCTTTCATTTCGAGAAACCATTGCATAGAGAGTTTGGGCTCAATGGGTACGTTTGTTCTTTCAGAAAAACCGACTTTATGAGTATAGGGTTCGATTTTTTCGAGCAATCCGGCCTTTTGAAGATCTTCTACAATTTTTTCGCGTACGGCGAATCGATCCATCCCCGCATACATTGCGCCATTTTCGTTGAGAGTACCGTCGGGATTGAAAATATCGATAATCGGGAGATGATGTTTTTCTCCCAGCATATAGTCGTTAACGTCGTGTGCCGGTGTAACTTTCAAACATCCTGTACCGAATTCTATATCTACGTATTCGTCTTCGATAACAGGTATGACACGATTGATAAGTGGAACAATCACTTTTTTCCCTTTCAGATGGGCATTTTTGGGGTCATTAGGATGAATACACATTGCCGTATCACCCAGAATGGTTTCCGGTCGTGTAGTGGCAACCACGGCGTAGCCATCTTCTCCTTCTATCTTGTATCGCAAATAATAAAGTTTGCCTTCTTGTTCTTTGTAAATCACCTCTTCGTCCGACAGAGCGGTAAGCGCCTGCGGGTCCCAATTGACCATCCGCACGCCACGGTATATTTTCCCTTTTTCGTACAAATGACAAAAAGCCCTGATGACACTTTTGGATCGTATTTCGTCCAAAGTGAAGCAGGTTCTTTCCCAATCGCACGAAGCGCCCAGCTTTTTCAGTTGTTCAAGAATAATACCTCCATGTTCATGCGTCCATTCCCATGCGTGTTGAAGAAATTCTTCGCGAGTGAGATCTGTTTTTTTGATTCCCTGCGATGCAAGTTTGGCTACTACTTTTGCTTCGGTAGCAATCGAGGCATGATCGGTCCCCGGCACCCAACATGCATTTTTTCCTTTCATACGTGCCCTACGGATTAAGATGTCCTGAATTGTATTGTTCAGGATGTGACCCATGTGCAGAATCCCCGTCACGTTTGGAGGGGGAATGACGATGGTATAGGGTTCGCGTTCGTCGGGTTCGGAATGAAAATATCGGTTTTCCAACCAATAGTGATACCATTTTTCTTCTACTTCGGATGGATTGTATTTACTTGCTATCTCCATAAATCTTTCGTTTGAAGTGCAAAGGTATGAAAAAATGCGCTTCATTGAAACGCATTGTTCATTACAGACGGCTGTGAGGCTCTATTCTTTATAAAGAAGATAGGGTTTGCGCTGTTCTTTAAACTTCTGCACATCATCAAACCATTTCATTTTAATTTCTTCGGCCGATTTTCCTGCCATGATATCTTTGCGTACATAGTCAACGCCGACCAATTTTTCGAAGAAGGGAGTAAAAAATGATTCGCCGATTTGCAGATTATTGTATGCGTCGATGACATAGGAAAGATCGAAGCCGTTTTTTCGGATTTGTTCATCGGGAATATTTCGAAGATCAACGCCGCAACATTTTTGATTTAAAAAAGAAGGATTTTTTGCACCGGGGACGCTTCTCGGGATGAAGCAGAAAGCAGATCCTTTATAATTTGGATGCCCATAAACCTGGAATGGGAATGAAGTCCCTCGGCCAAGACTCATCACCGTGCCTTCAAAAAGGCAAGTTGAGGGATAAAGATATATAGCGTGCATGTTGGGCAAGTTGGGTGAGGGAGCGATGGGCAATTCGTATAACGTTTGATGTGTATAATTTTTACATGGGACAACAGTCATATCACAAATACGGCCGTCGGGCAACCATTTTTCGCCATTGATCATCAAAGCCATTTCACCCAGCGTCATACCGTGAACCACCGGAATCGGGAGCCATCCGACGCCCGATTTGAACTTCATATCCAATAGAGGACCGTCAACATAAAAGCCATTGGGATTGGGGCGGTCGAGCACAATCATTTTTTTGCCCGAGGCCGCGCAAGCGTCCATCATGCGTGCCATCGTGATATAGTAGGTATAAAAGCGCGTTCCGACATCCTGTAGGTCAAAAACCAATACGTCGAAGAGATTCATTTTTTCTGCGGAAGGTTTTCCACTTTCGGCACCGTAGAGCGACCAAATGGGAATGCCTGTTTTTTCGTCTATTGAATTCGCTACATGTTCACCTGCGTCGGCTGTTCCACGAAAACCATGTTCAGGAGAAAAAATGCCGACAATATTGAAATGGTTTCGCTTCAGCAGATCTACCAGATGTTCTTTGCCTACTATGCCGGTTTGATTGGATAAAACAGCTATACGTTTTCCTTGCAGTAACGGAAAATACCGATCGGTTTGTTCGGCACCTACTTTAACCTTTTTTTGATTGGGCTTGGCATGCGGTTGATACACCATTGTTGTGGTGTTAACTTTTTCGGCGGAAGGGGTTTGAGAAAATGCCGAGAGGGAGAAGGAAAGTAAAAATAAAATGAGATTTTTTTTCATGTTCAGTTTTCTGATTGAGTTTTGGAATATTTTTGTTGTTCATGAAGGCGATCAAATTCTTCTTCAATCGAAAGGAGCTCTTTTTTGAGGTTTTGTAGCCGTTCCAATAATTCGAGACGTTTTTCTTCGTCGTTTTTTTTCGATTTCAATGCCCGACGAGCACCTTCCAGGGTCAATCCTTTTTCCTTAACCAAGTGATATATTATTTCAACTTGTCGGATATCTTCTTTTGTGTATTGGCGTGTGCCACCGGCTGTTTTTTTGGGATTGATGTTATCGAATTCTTTTTCCCAAAAACGTAAAAGAGAAACATTCACGGCAAAATGATCGGCCACTTCCTTAATGGAATAGTAGAGGCGTTTATCATCAAAATCGATTGGTTTTCGTCGTTTTCCCATGTGAATAATTAGTTTTTGGGGGTTAGAACCTTCCGTTTGTTGCCGTTACTGACAAGAAAAGGACTCAAAATGCAACAAAAATAAACTTTTTACCGTAATTTTGCAAACAGAATTTAGACAGAAAGGAACTATATTTTTCATTTTTATGATGACTTCAAAAGAAATACGTCAATCTTTTAAAGATTATTTTGCATCCAAAGGACACCACATTGTGCCATCGGCTCCGATGGTAATTAAGGACGACCCCACGTTGATGTTTACCAATGCGGGGATGAACCAGTTTAAAGATATTATCTTGGGCAATGCGCCCGCAAAATACCGGCGTGTGGCTAATGTGCAGAAATGCCTTCGTGTAAGCGGGAAACACAACGATTTGGAAGAAGTAGGGCACGACACTTACCACCACACCATGTTTGAAATGCTGGGCAATTGGTCATTCGGCGATTATTTTAAAAAAGAAGCCATTGAATTTGCATGGGAATATCTTACAGAAGTTTTGAAACTCGATAAAGATCGTTTTTATGTAACTGTTTTTGAAGGAAGTGCCGAAGAGGGTTTGCAGCGTGATGCCGAAGCTGCCGAATATTGGTTGCGTTATTTGCCCGCCAAACGCATAATCGATGGGAGCAAGGAGGATAATTTTTGGGAAATGGGCGATACCGGTCCGTGTGGGCCTTGTTCGGAAATTCATATCGATATTCGTTCTCAGGAGGAACGCGAGAAAGTAGATGGTTTGTCACTGGTAAACAAAAATCATCCGCAAGTGATCGAAATTTGGAACCTTGTATTCATGCAGTACAACCGTAAAGCCGATGGTTCGCTCGTAGAGCTGCCGGCAAAAGTGATTGATACGGGTATGGGTTTCGAAAGGCTGTGTATGACCGTCCAGGGAAAGACTTCGAATTACGATACCGATATTTTTCAACCGCTTATTCAAAAGATAGGAGAGTTGAGCGGGGCGCGCTATGGAGAAGATCCCGGGAAAGATGTTGCCATGCGTGTCGTAGCCGACCACGTTCGTGCCATTGCTTTCTCCATTACCGATGGGCAATTACCTTCCAATACCGGTGCGGGTTATGTAATTCGCCGTATTTTGCGTCGCGCTGTTCGGTATGGTTATACCTTTTTGGGAATGAAAGAGCCTTTTATATACAAACTTATCCCTACACTTATTGAAGTGATGGGCGAAGCATATCCCGAATTGATTACTCAACAGACATTGGTGGAGCGGGTAATCAACGAAGAGGAGGAATCTTTCTTGCGTACGCTCGAAACCGGTATTCGTTTGCTGGATAAACAAATAGCAGAACACAAAGCAGCCGGTAAAACCCAACTCGAAGGAGCAATAGCTTTTCAGCTTTACGATACCTATGGTTTTCCGCTCGATCTTACAGAACTGATTCTTCGCGAGCACGGAATGACGGTGGATACCCACGGGTTCGATTTGGAGATGCGGAAACAGAAAGAACGTGCACGGAATGCTGCTGCTGTTGAAACAGGCGATTGGGTGCAGGTTCACGAAGGGGAACCCGAATTTGTGGGCTATGACCAAACGGCTAGCGAATCGCGAATCTTACGTTATCGGAGGGTTAAACAAAAAAATCGGCAGTTTTATCAGATTGTTTTCGAAAAGTCGCCATTTTATGCCGAAATGGGTGGACAAGTGGGGGATAGCGGTGTTTTTATTGATGAAAACGGAAAAATATTTCGGATTTTCGATACGAAAAGAGAAACCAATTTGGCCGTGCATCTGTGTAATGAAATGCCTGCCGATCCCACCGGCATCTTTCGTCTCGAGGTTGATATCGAAAAACGTACGGCAACAGAGTGCAACCATACGGCCACACACCTTCTCCATGAAGCGCTTCGCGAAGTACTGGGTAAGCATGTCGAGCAAAAAGGCTCGTATGTTTCGCCCGATGCGTTGCGGTTCGATTTCTCTCATTTTCAGAAAATGACTCCCGAAGAAATTCGCGAAGTGGAAAGGCGGGTTACAGAAAAGATACGGCAAGATCTCAAGCTCGAAGAGCATCGACATGTTTCCCTTGAAGAGGCAAAGGCTTCGGGGGCAATAGCTCTTTTTGGCGAAAAGTATGGCGATGAAGTGCGTACGGTTCGTTTTGGCTCATCGATCGAATTGTGCGGAGGAACACATATTTCCTCCACGGGTCGCATTGGTACGTTTCGCATTGTGAGTGAAAGCGCTATTGCTGCCGGTGTGCGACGCATTGAAGCTGTTACTGCGAAAAAATGCGAAGAATACCTTTACGACATGGAGGATACGCTGAAAAGCGTAAAAAACATGTTGAACAATTCACCTGATGTGATCCAGGCATTGCAACGATTATTGGATGAAAACAACGAGATGAAAAAAACAATTCAGGAGTTCGTGAAAGAAAAAACCGATCGACTGAAACAAGCTGTTATTGCCGGAAAGGAAACCATTAACGACATTTCTGTTTTTAAACTAACAGCATCCGATCTTTCGCCCGACGTGGTGAAGGATATTGCTTTTCAGCTGAAAGGCCAATTCCCCGAAAAAATGTTTTTTGTTGCCGGAACATCAACGAACAACAAAGCCAATATAACTATTATGCTTAGCGACGACCTGGTGGCAAAAGGGTTGCATGCCGGAAATTTAGTTCGTCAGGCTGCTAAGTTTATTCAAGGTGGGGGTGGGGGTCAACCTCATTTTGCTACTGCCGGAGGTAAAAATGTAGATGGACTTGCAGCGGCGGTGGAATGGATAGTAGGAAATTTGAAATAATGGGTTTATCGGTTTCCGGTTTTCAGCAACCATAAAATGTCTTGAATTATTCCCTGTCGGATTTTCAGAAACCTTGAAATGGTTTGAATTGTTCTCGTCGGATTTTCAGAAACCTTGAAATAAATTGAATTTCCGATTTCTGGTTTTCAGAAACATTGAAATAAATTGAATTTGTGGTTTCCGGTTTTCAGAAAGGAAGAAATAGAAAAAATTTCCGTCTTCGGATTTTCAGAAAGGAAGAAAATAATTAATTGTCGTCTTCGGGTTTTCCGACAGCCGGGAAAATGTTGATTCGTTGTTGCCGAGAATGCCGATGTTAGGAAAATGAAAAAATTCATTCCGACCGAAATTTGCAAAGTGAGTGGAAAAAGGATTTACTTCTTTCGGAAATTGGGGTAGGAAGAATAATTCCAATTAATTTATGCAATATTTTCCGTTAAACACCGTTGAAAGGATAAAGAAAAACAAGAGCATATGAATATAAAAAACCCGCTTTTTTCAGCGGGTTTTCTGTTGTTTATGCCTATGCTGCTCGATGGTATTTTATGAGGATTAGCTTCACACTTCCGGCTCAATTAATATTCATCTTCGTTGAAAAAGAAATCTTCTTTAGTCGGATAATCCGGCCAGATGTCTTCGATAGATTCAAAGATTTCGGTGTCTTCCTCAATTTCCTGCAAATTTTCGATAACCTCCAATGGGGCACCGGAGCGTTGGGCATAATCAATTAACTCGTCTTTTGTGGCAGGCCATGGAGCATCCTCCAGTTTTGAAGCTAATTCTAATGTCCAGTACATATTTATAAGTTTTTTAAATGAAAGCTCGTTTTTATAATAGTCGCAAATATAATAAAATTCGATGTATGTTATTATTCACAATATATTTCTTTACCCGATTTGAGATTTTCATGCCGCGAAAGCACGAAAAAATAGTCCGATAATCGGTTTATAAAACTCAGAATACGTTGATCTACCGGATATTTCTCATTCAATCGAAAGATTTTTCTTTCGGCACGACGGCATACCGTGCGGCAAATATGCGCTCTTGCAGCTACTTCGTTTCCGCCGGGAAGAACAAACCGACTAAGTTTGGGAAGCGCCATGTCCAAACGGTCAATTTCTTTCTCGATAAGGGTGATATCGTCGTCGGTAATCCGACACGTTCTTTCGACGGATGGATTCTCTGTGTCCGTTGCCAAATAAGAACTTACATTGAACAATTTGTGTTGAACGAACACCAGAAAGTTTTTTGTTACTGTTTCTTCTACCACACATGTCAACCATCCTACAAAACTATTGAGTTCGTCAATTGTTCCGTACGATTCTATTCGGATGTGGGTTTTAGGTATCCGTCTACCGCCTATAAGCGATGTTTTCCCTTTATCTCCGGTTTTTGTATATAACATATTTTTTTTCATCTTCTGCGCAAGATAAGATAGTAATCAAATCAAATAGTTTAATTTGTAGTAGTCGGAATTTAATATAACTATACCTAAATGTTTCTTATCAAAGGTAAGTCTTGTTCTTTCGTCGGCTTTAATTTTTTCCCATATTGCTTTTGTAGTGCTGTTTCTGTCAATATTTGTCATCATCCAAAAGGTTCGGTCGTGACTGTGTTCAATGAGTGTTTCTGTTACATTTGTATTTTTTGGCAATTCATAATCTAAATTGTAGAAAATAGCGTCAAAAATTCCGGTTGGCAGTGTATTTTTTATCACTGTTTGATCTTTTTTATGTGATAGCAATTTTTGTGCCACCGCAATTTTTTGGGGACTGTTCTCTACACTCGTGCAAGTGATTTCATTGGAAGGGGCAGTAAGAAAAAGCGTGTTGATTCCTTTTCCGGAACCTATCTCCAGGATATGTTTCGGATGAAAAAAGTTTACCAGGCGAAACGACAGATAGTGGGTTTCGGAAATTTTTTTCGGGTGAATGTTGTGGTTCGATAGGTGATTTTGAATATCGAAATAGGCATTGTAGGGTAGCTTTTCGTTGATGACTTTAGTGATGAAGTAAAAGGCAAAGGGAGAATGTACTCCGAAGCCTTTTGCTGTACGTTTTCGTTGAAAAAATGCAAACATTTGCAATAATTTTTAATTACATTTTTCGAATTAAAGCCACCGCATAGGCTGCAATTCCCTCTTTCCTGCCCACAAAACCCATTTTTTCTGATGTGGTAGCTTTGATAGAGATATTCTCTTCATCGGTTTGTAAGACTGTTGCCAGTGTCTGCTGCATCTCAGGGATATAGGGATTTAGTTTGGGTTGTTCGGCACATACAGTGGCATCGATATTGCCAATGCGATAACCTTTTTCTTGAATAAGCCGATAAGTTTCTTTCAACAGAATTTTGCTGTCGATATGCTCATATTTTGCAGAGGTGTTCGGGAAATGAAATCCGATATCGCGCAAGTTGGCCGCTCCAAGCAAAGCATCGCAAATGGCATGAATAAGTACGTCGGCATCGGAATGTCCCATCAAGCCCATTTCGTGGTCTATTTTTATTCCTCCGAGCCAAAGTTCTCTGCCTTTTTGCAGACGGTGCATATCGTATCCAAAACCGATTCGTAGATCCATTGTGTTTAATGTAATAAGTTTTTTTGATTTTAACGATGTTTCAGTTGGAGATGCAAAATTAATTCCCTTTTTTTGTGGGAAATTCAGGGTAAGCAATGGCTTATTTAATTCTGAAATCGAGTAATTTTTCGTCTCCGATATATCCCTCGAGGTGATCATTTATGGCAACCGGTCCTATTCCGGCAGGTGTACCCGTAAAGATGAGATCGCCTATCTTCAATGTAAAAAACTTGCTGATATACGCAATGATTTTGTCCACAGAGAAGATCATTGCGGCTGTATTTCCTTTCTGTACCGTTTTTCCGTTGATATCGAGATGGAAATCGATGTTTTGCATATCAGGGAATTTATCTTTCGATACGAAGCTGCCTACAGGAGCAGAGTTATCGAAACTTTTAGCTATTTCCCACGGCATGCCTTGTTGTTTTAGCCGACGTTGAAGGTCGCGGGCTGTGAAATCGATACCTACCGTAATTTCTTGATAATAACGATGTGCAAATCGTTCTGCGATGTTTTTCCCCAGACGGTTGATTTTTATCACGATTTCGGTTTCATAATGAATTTCGTTTGAAAAATCGGGTAAGAAAAAAGGTTGTCCGTTTTTCAGTAAAGCGGTGTCGGGTTTCATGAAAATGACCGGTTCTTCGCTTACGAAAACAGATTTCATTTCTTCTTTATGAGAAGCGTAGTTCAGTCCGATAGCAAAAATTTTCATATTGCTTGAATTTATTTTGGCAACTGCTTTAAACGATTGAACATGACGGCCAAATGTGCATATATGGAGGTATTTTGGAGAACAATGCCTTCGGGAACACGGATACGGAAGGGCGTAAAATTCCATATTCCGTGGATGCCTCCTTGTATCAGGTAATCGGCCGTTTGTTGCGCAATATCTGCTGGTACGGTGAGCACGCCGATTTCTGCTTTTATGGTTTTTTGGTTTCTCTCTATAAATTCATCGGCATGATAGACAGGAATATTATTGATTTTCGTGTTCACGATCTCGTCTCTGATGTCGAAACCTGCCATGATTTTCAATCCATATTGTTCCAATCCCGAATCGGCCAGTAAAGCTCCACCCAGGCTCCCTACTCCAAATAAAACGGCTTTGTGGACGGATCTGAACCCAAGAAATTCTTCCAGCACGTCAATAAGTTGATCTATTTCGTATCCTACACGCGTTTTGCCCGAGATATTTACATAAGAAAGGTCTTTTGCTATTTGTGTGGGAGATACATTGATTTTTTTTGCTATTTGAGTAGAAGACACGTACGATTCTCCCTGTTTTTTCATGAGCTTGATGTATGCAAGATACCACGGTAGTCTGCGAAGGGCAGGTTCGGGAATATTTCGTTGATATAGTGAAGATTCAACCATAAGATGATTGTTAAAGTTGTGCAAAGATATGTTTTTTTATGGATTTTGGGTAAAAATCAGTTACATTAATACCTATCTTTGTCAAGAAACGGCCGGATATTTTTCCTTTTCAGAAACATGTTTTATCCGGCACAACAGGATAAGGATATTTTATGACCGATTTTCACAGAGAATTTCATCCGCTTGAACCATTTTTGCCGGAAAATGCCGAGGTTTTGATGTTGGGGAGCTTTCCTCCCCCGAAAGCAAAGTGGGGGATGAATTTTTATTATCCCAACTTTCAAAACGATATGTGGAGGATATTCGGATTGGTATTTTTCGACGATAAAGATCATTTCCTGACGATTCACAAGGAGGCGTTCGATAAAGATCGCATTACCGCTTTTCTTAGCAAAAAAGGGATTGCCCTTTATGATGTAGGCTTCGAAGTGGTTCGATTGAAAGGTAATGCCTCGGATAATTTTCTGAAAATTGTTCAGCCCATTGATTTGTATGCGGTGCTGGATAAAATTCCTTTGTGTCGAACGTTGGTGACAACCGGCGAAAAAGCAACCCACACACTATGTTCGCTTCTTCCGGGTAACGTCAAAAAACCTTCTCTTGCGCGTTTCGAAAACGTGAAGCTGAATGGAAAAATGTATCGGTTCTATCGCATGCCTTCCTCTTCAAGGGCCTATCCCAAGTCTTTGTTGGGAAAAGCCGAGATTTACAAACGTTTTTTTACCGAAATAGGGTTGTGTTAAGGTTCCTCATCTATAAATCCTTCCAGCTCCTCATTTACAACAGGATATAACTTCGTTATTTTGGTTCCTTTGATATATCGAGACAGTTTACCCGAAACAATATCCTTGTAATAAGGTGAGTTGCTGTGTTTCTTTTGGGCTTGCGCATTTTCATAGCTTTCGTAGAGAAAAATTTTGTTGGGATACTCATCACTTAGTAGAATATCATAAGCAATACAACCTTCTTCATTTTCTAACGTTAGAATCTGCATTTCTTTCAGCAAATCGAGTGCTGCATTCATGTCCTTTTTATCCATTTCGAATTCCACAAAAAGCACAATACTCCTTTCGTTATTCGACGTGATTTGAGATAGAGAAGGAGGGGTATTTGTCAATACAATTGCAGAGACAAATAAGGCAATTTTAAAAATTCGCTGCTTCATAAAATCTTGAATAAAGAGTTAATTTATTGGATGTCTGAGTCCGGAATAATCTTTGAGAACGCATCGCATAGTGCCGATTTTCAACCCCGTGTCTATAATGAGGGGCATCCGGTTAAGATCATCGGTAAGGGTGACCTTCATTGCTTCTTTTTGGTCGGCAAATGCTTTGTTGAGAATCATCAATGACAATTCAATTGCATTATACGTTTTTCCGTCGTTCGTTTTTACTTTTGTTGTTCCTAGATAACGCAGATACATGTCGACGATTTTTTTACCCGAAACAAACTGAATATGTGTATTTTCACCGGCTTGCATTTCTGAATAATCGAGATTTCGGGCATAATTAAGAACCGAAACATAGTCATATGTGCATTTGTCGGTTGTTATGATCTCATCAAAAGAGAGTCTGCCTTTGCGATAGCGAATGGTTCGAATGGTAATTTTCCCGTTTTCATACGAAAACGATTGCCTCTCGGAGGTATATTCATCCCCTTCGTAAGCTCCTTTTGTGAAAAGAAGAGGTACCAGCTTCATATCAACATATCCTGTCAAGGTATCGTTAACGGGGAACATCTTGTCAACGATACCTGTAGAGTTGGCTTGGAGGCAGGTTTTATAAACAGTTTTTCCGTTCAAATTGGTGGTGGTGGTGTTTAACGTTCCAATGCCGGCTTTTGCATTAATGACACCATATTTGAAATATAAATCGTAGGTGATTTTTTCCCCGCTCTGGAAGGCTAAATTCTCTTTTTCGCATTGAGCAAAAATGCTTTGCACGAAAAAAACAAATATCAAAAAAGCAGGAACGAATATTAATTTTTGATTCATTATTTTATTTTTTAAAGTTGTTCTATTGTATGTTTTTCCTTTCCTTAGAAAAGACTTTGCTGAAAGGGATTTGTGCTTCTGCTCGAAGAAGTACTTGTGCGCTCTGCATCGGGATTTCTTCGTTTCTTTTCCTCCGGTTTATTCTTTGTTATTTCCAACGGTTTTTGTTGGATAATTGGTACTTCGTTTATGTCCCACGATTCTTCGTGGTCGGTGTAGGCTCTAATCTCGTAATATCTTGGATAGTAATATACTTCTTCCGGTTGTCGTTTCTCTTCATAGTTTCCTGTTGTCCACACACCATCCCTGTTATCGTCGATAAATAATCGGGCATAATATGTTCCGGGGTGTAAATCCTGAAATTTAGCCTCATTGTTTTTGACCCGAGTTTTTCGAATAGGTTTATCGGATTTATCCAAAAGTTCTACGTATACGTCTTTATTTTCAGGTAATCCGTACATTACAATCAACAAGTTTCCATATTGTTCCAATGATTTTATGGTAAAGTTTTGATCTATTTTGTTGTTCCATAAACCATAATAACTTCTGAAAGCAGCAGAATCTACCATGAATCGGTATTTTCCGCCCGGTTCCCATCGGGGACGAAGTTCGTATTTTCTTATGTTGAGGGTATCTTTTGTTATTCGGTAATTGACCGGCTCAAAAACGGAGTCTTTTTCGATGAATAGTTGAATGTATGCAGAATCGAAATTAATGATAGGTTGCTCAAATTCGAGTCGTATGGGTTGATAAATTTCGTGATTACTTTGAATATTGTGTTGTAGACCCAAAAATCGAATGATTTGCTCTTCTTTTTTCTTTTCTTTTGAGGAAGTTGATTTTTTTTCTTTAGGTGGTCTGTAAGTAAAATGGATGGTGTCTGTATAAAGAAAATTGCGATTCGCCGAATCGGTCCGTACGTAATTGATCTTCATCCTGATGGAATCGGTTTTGTAGATTAACGAGTCGGTAATCCATAGGGCAATGGTATCGTTATGCTGATTGGTTTCTTTAAGATACCAGTCGTCGTTTTCCACCGGTGGATTGAGCAGCCGGAAAGTGGGAGGTGTGGTTGGTGCTGCAAAGTAGAGTATTAGTTTATAAGGTTCGGGGCGTTCGTGTTTTTGTAAATATTGTCGTTGAAAATCGCTTAAGAACGAGCGAAGTAAAATATCGTCAGGTAAAAAACGGGTATAGTGAAGCGTTTTTATCGTGTCGATTTTCGTACTGTCGTCTTTATTGAAAATGGTGTCTTGACGTACAGCCGATACAGTTGTAGGACTGATTACAGAATCCAGGAAAGCAATGGTTTCCTGAGGATTGTCGTATTTGTAATCGCGATTAAGATCATTCAGTGCATAGATTTTGTATTTTCCCGGAGCCATTCCTTTTATGGTGAAGTTCCCGCGTGAATCGGTTCTTGAAATACGTTCAAAGGGGAGTTTTGTGAATGCAGAGTCGTGGAGGTTGGAATGAATACCCACATAAATACCTTGTTCCGGTTCGAGATTTTCAGCTGCAAGCACTTTGCCGGAAACAGCTAACGTATCGAGATTGTCGCCGGTAGAGAAGGAGATGGAAAAATTCTCCAGCGGGTTCCCTTCGTTGTTGTCCACAATGGCATCGGTAAAATCGATGGTGTAAGTCGTATTAGGCAGCAATTCGTCTTCCAATTTCACAATAGCTTTTCTTCCGATGGCCTGAATGATTGGGAAATTTTTTTGAGGAGGAGTAATGATCACCTTCTCCATCGGTTTTTCGATTTTGATGTTTTCGTCAAATTCAATCACGATGGTTTTCGTTTTCACGTTCAACGCATTAAAAGCCGGGGTGACTTTTTTTACTACCGGCGGGGTAATATCGTAATCGCCCCCACTCGGTGAAGCTATATTAGCACACGAGTGAAGAATAACGAGCGTTAAAGCGATCAAAAAGAAAGCGCACAGAAAAGATAAAAGTTTGTGTTGCATTTTTATCGGTTGCCGAAAATGTTTATTAATTGCCACAAAAATACAATGTTTATGAGAGTTTTAAGAAACTGAAATCTGAAAAATAGTAAAAAACGCTTTTAATGCGATAGAATGGCATGTCCAATTCGGCAAAACAGGCATTTTCGCTGATCGCAATACACTTTGCGTAGTTGGATGAGTGCTTGAGTATCAAATGCATTTTGAGGAATTATTCCCGCAGATTTAAAATCTTGCACAATTCTATTTTGTTCGGGTTTTACCGATTCTAGAATGCGGATAGATCGATCGCAATATTTTTCCATATTGTTCTTTTTTCCGTAAGCAAAAAGAATCGGGACAACAGTATTGATGAGGATAATGTCCAGCGAATTATTTCCGAGATATTTGGGAGTTTTTCTCGATTTTTTGCCGAATGTGTAATGCGTTTGCCAATATTCTGACGTATTCACACGAAAGAGCAAACGAATTTGTTCGTAATCGTCTGTTTCAAGAACGGTTGAAAATAATCTTCCCGAATGTTGTACCACTGCTGCCAATTCGGCAATACGCAGTTGCGGAAATCCATGTGGACGAACGCGCAACGATTTGAATAATACATTGTTGAGACTTTTCAAGGTGAACTTCTTTCTCAAAAAGTCGTATTCTTTTCGTAAAAAAATATAATAGTCGTCAGTAATGGTTTCGTCCTCCAACATGCCGGCCTGACCAAAGAATAGTGCTTCTACCTGAAATAGGTTGTCGGCATGTTTGAGAATATAATTATAGGGAAGGCTGAGAGCCAATCGTTCAAATTCATCTGAATTAAGCCCAAAACCAAAATTTCGAGACAACAACACATAAAATGTTTCGTCCCATGAATTGTTGAATCGGTCCAAATGTTGGAAGATATCGTTGGTTTTTCGTTCCAATCGTTCTATAGCCAAGGCGTCCAACCACGATTGCATCTGTCCATTCGAAATAGTGGGCAACGATGAGAGGCAGGGTACGTTTACATTACTGAAAAGAAGAAATTCGGCATTGTCACGCAGCTTTTCTGAGACAGAGATGCATAGTTGAGGAATTTTTTGGCCTTTTTCATTATAAATTTCTTCGTTAACATTTTCCACTATATGTAGGATAACAGAATTATAGGCTTTATCGGTATGATGCCGGTGTTTTTTCCATTCACCTGACGTGCGATGAATTTCAATGTTTCCTGCCCATAATTTGTTGCCGATTTTGATCTTTGCATTGAAAAAATCCGGTCCGGCATTGCTATTCGAGATTCCCGGATCAATTACTTCCACCGGTTCACCTTCGGTAGTGAGTAAATCTTCGTGGGAATACAGCCTGAATTTCCAGATGTAATGCAATAATTCTTCCTTATTTATCATCGATGCCGGTGTTTACAAGTTCAAATTTAGAATTATTTTATGGCATTGCAAAAAAGCCGTGATATTTTACCTGATAAGTATGAGGCTGTTTCGGTTTTTTTTCATATTTTTGTCTGGGGAATTGCAAAAATAATCATCAATATAAAAATTTACAAAATATGAAGAAAGTTGTTTTAGTTCGTCACGGCGAAAGTGTGTGGAATAAAGAAAACCGTTTTACGGGTTGGACTGACGTAGACCTTTCTGAGAAAGGGATGCAAGAAGCACACGATGCGGGCAAACTGTTGCGTGAAGAGGGCTATTTTTTTGAAAAAGCGTACACTTCGTATCTGAAAAGAGCCATCAAAACGTTGAATATCATCCTTGATGTTATGGATTTAGATTGGATTCCGGTTGATAAGACTTGGCGCTTGAACGAGAAACATTATGGGGCATTGCAAGGATTGAACAAAGCAGAGATGGCTGCAAAGTATGGCGAGGAACAGGTGCATATCTGGCGCAGGAGTTACGATGTTGCTCCCCCACCGTTGTCGAAGAACGATCCCCGTTCACCTTTTATGGATAGACGTTACAAAAGGGTGGACGAAAAAGATCTTCCCTTGACCGAATCACTGAAGGATACGGTAAACCGCATTCTTCCTTATTGGAACGAGGTGATTTTGCCCAGTCTGCGCGATTATAATGAGATTATTGTGGCTGCTCATGGAAACAGTCTACGTGGTATTGTGAAGCATCTAAAAAATATTTCGGATGAAGATATTCCGCAATTGAACTTGCCGACGGGAATTCCTTATGTGTTTGAATTTGATGACGAACTGAACGTCGTAAAGGATTATTTTCTTGGCGATCCCGAAGTTATTAAGAAGCTGATGGAAGCGGTTGCTAATCAAGGAAAAGCAAAATAATATTTTATATAAATATATTTTGTTTGTTTATATCCTGTTGATCTTTATGGATTGACAGGATTTTTTATATGCTTTCAGACAGGCTTAATAAAAAAACAGAGAAGGAACAAATTTCTTTCTCTGTTTTATTTAGGTTGTGCTATGAGCGGAAAACGGGACTCGAACCCGCGACCCTAACCTTGGCAAGGTTATGCTCTACCAACTGAGCTATTTCCGCAAAAGTCTTGTTTTGAAACCTCCCTCGATTTCTTATTTATGCAAGGTGTTTTGTCTTTTTTATTCTGATGGACTTGGTATTGAGTTATTTTTCGTATACCTTTCCTTCAATTTTGCGAGTGCAAATGTAAGCATGTTTATTGATTTTTCAAAAAAAATGCTCGATTTTTTTCAATTTAAGATGCCGTTTATGCGGTTTAATTCTGCTTGCGTGAAAGATAAATTGTCCAATGCTTTCAAATTATCCTTTATTTGATTCACATTTCGTGCGCCTATAATTACCGATGTTACCCGGTCGTCGTGCAACGCCCATGCCAGTGCCATTTCTGCCATTGTTTGTCCACGTTGGTTGGCTATTTCGTTCAGTTTTTTCACTTTTCCGATTAGTTCGTCGGTAACCTGTTCTTTGCGTAAAAAGCCGGTTGGGTCTGCTGCGCGGGAATGTTCGGGAATGCCGTTCAAATATTTATCGGTCAGTATGCCTTGTGCCAATGGTGAGAAAGCAATGAATCCCGCTCCAAATTTGTTCGCAATACTCAGTATTTCTTTTTCCGGCTCACGCTGAAACATGTTGTATCTATCCTGAAAAATAAGGCAGGGAACATTGTGTTCTTTCAAGTATGTCATGGCTTCGAAGGCCTGTTGCGGTGGATACTTTGAGATCCCCACATAGAGCGCTTTGCCTTGATGGACGATATCTACCAGAGCCCGCATGGTTTCTTCAATGGGGGTATAGCGATCGTAACGGTGTGAGTAAAAAATATCGAAATATTCCAATCCTGTTCGTTTTAGGCTTTGGTCGATACTAGCCATGAGGTTTTTTCGAGATGACCCGTCGCCATAGGGTCCCGGCCACATCCGATGTCCGGCCTTGGACGAAATGATCATTTCGTCGCGATGCGAGACAAGGTTCTTTTTCAGTATCTTTCCGAAATTTGTTTCAGCCGAGCCCGGTGGGGGGCCGTAATTATTGGCCAGATCAAAATGGGTGATTCCTTGTTCAAAAGCATAAAGAATCATCTGTTCTGCTGTGTCAAAATTGTCCATAAAACCAAAGTTATGCCATAATCCCAGTGAAATGGCAGGTAATTGCAATCCACTTCGTCCGCAAAATAAATATTTCATACCTTAATATTTTTATTGTTCCCACAGAATAAATTAAACGTTTCAGCGGTTCATAATGTTTTTTCATGCTTTTTACTTTCTCCGGAATCGCATGTAAGTGCTAAATTTTCAGTCTTGTTAAATTTTTTATAAAACATTCCTTACTGTTTATTTCTGTTTTGATTCGATTGTGTTATTGGATTACGGTTAAATCTGATTTTCAATATAGATAATCTTGTTCGAAAAAAATGAGGGAGAATGACAAGTATTTGATAACTCATATTTATGTTAAAAAAGTGTTTTATATTGTTGTCCTATTTTTTTCACTTAATTTTAAAGCATAATTTTGTTGTGTTTAAGTAATTTCTATTCATGAATACATGAAAAACGATGCATACATAAAAAATCTTTTTCATAAGGTTGCTTTTAAAGATGATCAGCAAGCTTTTAAGGAGCTGTTTTTCGAATTTTATCCTTCACTTTGTGTGTATGCTGAAAGCATTACCGGTTGTAAAGAAACAGGCGAGGACCTTGTGCAAGATGCTTTTATGAAAATATGGAAAGACAGAAAAAAAATAGAAATTACCTCATCTTTTCGCAATTTTTTGATAACCATTGTAAAAAACATATGTTTGGATTATCTTCGTAAACAATCTTTACAACAAAATTATGTTGAAAATAAGAAAAAATTATTTGTTTTCCCGGATTCGCCCGAAGAGATCTATACGTTGAAAGAATTGGAAGAGCTGATTAATTGTGCGTTGGAGAAATTGCCCGAAAATATTAGGCAGGCTTTCGTAATGAGTCGTTTTAAGGATATGACTTATGATCAAATTGCGGGAAAGATGCAGATTTCGCCTAAAACTGTTGAATCTTATATCAGTAAAGCATTGGTCCTATTACGGATAGAACTCAAAGATTATTTTCCTCTCCTTCTTCTTTTTTGCCAATTCTTATGCGATCTGCGTTAAAGATATATAAATAAAGTTATTTTCAATAGGGTGTTTCTCGATTCGTTCGTCTATTAAGAAAGTTGGCATTTTAGAAGAGTTCAATAAATTTAGTCAAAAGTATAAAGTAAATCCATTTTATCAGGTAGAACAAGAACATGAGTGAAATTTTTGATGAGTCGCAAATTTTTTCTTATCTCGACGGCAACTTATCGCCGGATGAGAGAAAACGTTTTGAGAAATTGCTTCAATCTTCTCCCGAATTTCGAGTGGAATTTCAGGAGATGAGTCATCTTTATCGCCTTTCGGAGAATTACAAAAAACAAAAGAACATCGATGTTTCAGCTGCATGGGATACCTTGTCGCGAAAAATTGCCCTTTTGACTTTCAAGGAAA